>OIBR01000308.1_pt1 | contig 18940 bp, 15 predicted proteins | sample 1581101 | NCBI WGS metagenome assembly OIBR01 (sample SAMEA3882522, study PRJEB24775) | human gut metagenome | biome: human-associated habitat; feature: intestine environment; material: feces | place: Netherlands | collected 2009/2010
TTTGTCTTAGCACTCTTCTTTGTAGAAGTCTTGTAAGTTACCTTAACCGGAAATACGCATGGTATTTTCCACGGAAGTGTTGGAAATACCGGATTTGTGAAAATAAATGGAAGCAATATTAGCGCTACAAGTAACACACAATTAACACATAAGAAACAGATAAGTGACAAATTGTTTCAGTTGTAATCCTTGTGCCATATGCTATAATATAGGTAGATAAACAAAGGATTTTAACGAAAGGAATCCCGACAGTCAATGACAAAAACAAATGATGACATTCATGTAAATAAAAAATACAAGGATACCGTATTTCGGAAACTGTTTGGTGAAAACGGGGAAAATGCATTGAGTCTTTATAATGCGGTAAATCATACCTCATATACCGATCCGGATGATCTGGAGTATACAACTCTGGAAGATGTCATTTACATGAAATACAAAAATGATGTTTCATTTCTGATTGACAAAACATTGAGCCTTTACGAACATCAGAGTTCCTATAACCCGAATATGCCGCTCCGTGGATTTTTGTATTATGCGGATCTGTACCGGAAACTGATTCACCGTTCCGAGCGGCTGTACAGCAAGCATCTGTTGAAAATCCCACGCCCCCACTACATTGTATTTTACAATGGAAGTGAAAAGGACATGGCGGAAGAACGAAGGACTCTGCGGTTATCGGATGCCTTTGAAACAGATACCGGAGCTGGTGAATATGAATGGACAGCCACAATGATCAACATAAACAGTGGGAAAAATCAGTCTATCATGGACAGCTGCCACGTTTTATATGAATACGCGGTCTTTGTTGCAAAAATCAAAAGATACCGGGATTCCATGGAATTAAAAGAAGCCATTGATCTTACTGTCAGGGAATGCATAGAGGAAAATATTCTCAGAGATTTTTTGGAACAGCATCGCAGGGAGGTGTGTGATATGTGTCTTACTGAATTTGATGAAAAGAAATATGAAGATGTTCTCCGCGAGGAAGGCCGGGAGGAAGGACTTGCAGAAGGTCGTAAAAAAGAAGTATTTATGTCCGTACAGGAAGGTGATTATGGAGTTGTGCGGGGAGCTCAGAAACTGAATCTTTCCGTAGAAGAATTTGAAAAAGAAATGTCTGCGGCCGGATATCAAATCCCTGTAGAGGTGTAAAATTGAATGTATAAGGTAAATTTTGGTCCAACGGCACATTGTGGTAGGTGCTAACCGCATTTTATTTTTGATGTATCCGCCTACGCGATTGTGCCGAATCGGAATTAACTGCAGATTCTCAGCAGCGCGACCGCACGAAGTTGTAGTCTTATTTCAGGAGGGATATCACCTAATTTTAAAATAAGACCATGTAAGTTTAGAATTTATGGGGCTGACCCCATAAACCCGGAAACTCTAATTCTCGGGCAATTACATTAAAATAATTACATTTTATAAAAAGAGGCTGTCGAAGCAACCTCTTTTTTTTTATGAGGTGGACACAACATGAGATTTAGTACTTTTATGCTTAGTTATAAAAAGAAACATAAACAGTTAAAATCAACCATTACTTTTCGAAAGTTACCGTTTTATCAAAAAATAACTGTAATAATATTGTTTTTGATGAGTATAATAGGTTGTTGTTTTATAATAGCAAAATGTGAGTTGGCATTTGAAATTACATTACTTATTGGTAGCATATTCACAATAATTTTTTTGCACAAAAATTTGTCAGATACCAGAGATCTGTCTGTATTAATATAAAATAGTAAGGAATATTCAACAGACAGAATGAATATTTTACTTGATTTATTTAAAGAAAATAATTTGCCAATTACCACTCAAAAAATTGACTTATTGATTGATGAAGCTAATCAAGCCAAACGGGATGCTAATCTGTTTTTACCACTCAAAAAACCTGTTAAAGCTCTCAGTGTATTAATTGTACCAATCACAATATACATTATTCAACAACTATTTACTTCATCTAATGTAGGAGCTAGTAATGCTATATTATTATTGGTGTATTGTATATTTATATTTGTTGCAGTTTATACCTTGATTCCATTCATTGAAGGGATAATGTACGGAATATATGATGATTTAATTTATGATTTGCGACAACTAAAAATATTTTATGTAAAAGAGAAATAGTGCAAACTAAAATTTAGTATCAGCAGAATATCAAATCCCAGTAGAGGTATAACGGAAAATTTTGAAACAGTTGGTGGCATATGAAATGAAGAGAGAATCTGTAGATGAGCATCGTTTAAACAGCGGATAGTCCATTTTATTCATCTTCCAAAATATCCAGCAGATATTTTGCATTATTTACCCAGTGATTTTTTAAGGTTGATGTTATAACGAAGATATAGAGACAGAAAATATTAAAAACCAAAATATACTTAAGAGTTGACGTATAATCAGAAAATTTAATTCCATTTTCCGCGTCCTCATTACATTGTATTTTACAACGGAAGCGAAAAAGATATGGAAGAAGAAAGAAGGACTCTGCGGTTATCGGATGCCTTTGAAACAGATACCGGAGCTGGTGAATATGAATGGACAGCCACAATGATCAACATAAACAGTGGGAAAAATCAGTCTATCATGGACAGCTGCCACGTTTTATATGAATACGCGGTCTTTGTTGCAAAAATCAAAAGATACCGGGATTCCATGGAATTAAAAGAAGCCATTGATCTTACTGTCAGGGAATGCATAGAGGAAAATATTCTCAGAGATTTTTTGGAACAGCATCGCAGGGAGGTGTGTGATATGTGTCTTACTGAATTTGATGAAAAGAAATATGAAGATGTCCTCCGCGAGGAAGGCCGGGAGGAAGGACTTGCGGAAGGTCTTGAAAAGGGTCTTGCAAAAGGTCGTAAAACAGAGGTATTTGTGTCCGTACAGGAGGGGGATTATGGAGTTGCACGGGGAGCCCAGAAACTGAATCTTTCCGTAGAAGAATTTGAAAAAGAAATGTTTGCGGTCGGATATCAAATCCTGGTAGAGATATAAAGGAAGGTCTTGCGGAAGAACTAAAAAAGAATATTCCGAGGAACGGAAAACTTTACTTGCGATCACTCAAAAGTGTCAGTATTCGATTTATTGCTGAATGCTGGCACTTTTTGTATTACATATTCCGTTTTGTGGTGTTGTCGAAATTTGATATTCTACATTATAAGTGGTTCCTCATTTTTGTCACTTGCCAGTTTCTTATATGTTGATTACGTGTTACTTGTAGCAATAATTTTGCATCAACTGCTGTTTACAAATCCAATATTTCCAACACTTCCGCGGAAAATACCGCCCATATTTCCAGTTAATGGTGTAATTGTCAAAGAACTTCCTTACGGAAAGGCTGATTCTTCTTATACATTTACCATCAATACAAATGTAGATATTACAAACGAGACAATTGCTCGTCAGAATAACTTTACAGTTACAAAACTGGTTGTAAAGGTTCAGGTTCCAGACACAAATGTTTATACAGATGTTGAGGTAGATTTACCAAATACTGTAATTACTATTCAGTAATTGATGATCTGATAATGGAAACATTATACAGATATGTTACAGTAACTGTACCTGATACAATTACAGCTAAATAATGCTAAGATTTTTTAATCTGTAAAAAACATAACTGAGAAAAAGGAAATCAATTTTCTGATTTTCTTTTTCTTATTATTTAGATAACAGGAGAAAATAGGATGTCTCATTTTGATGAAAAAGAAAACAGGGAAATTATGGATGTACCAACGATTTGCCCAATATGCGGCGAGAAACTGAAAATTGATACATGTGTTGACGGTCGCATTATTTTGCGGTGTCCTAATCCAAAGTGTAATTATGAGAAAGATGTTACTACTGAATTTAAAAATGAATAATAAGTTTATGGGGGTTCTAACCTCATAAGCGATTTTTTCGATAGTAATTCTCTAACCATTTATATTTTTGAAAAACATGTCTATTTAATATATCAATTTTTTCCTGCATATAATTTTGTAAATCAGATATATTTCTTTGTATATCTTTCTTAGAAATTGTGTTTTTGTATTATGAAGATATTTAATATAATTTAGATATAGGACATAGATATACATTTTTTATCAAAAGTTTCAACTTCTCGAGAATATTCAAAAGTTTTTATTCTCTTACAACTACTTTTTTATCTCCTCTACATGTAAAATTAACATAACAGGGACACACGGCTGAAATTCTCTTTTAGTAATCTGGTATTTTCTACTATTATTAAAACTAATAATATCATTTTGCATATAAAGCATTATTTTAGCAGCATCTTTTTGTAGATCCAAATTTTCAAATCCAGCATCTATTTTTGTTTGGTAACCATCATTTCTTTGATAATCGAAATGTTCCATCTCTGATTTTCCATCATTGAGACTTAGAAAAATTCGAATACATTGTCTTACCGATTGATATGGTGACATTTGTTTTTCCATATTTTATTTTCCCTTTCTACTAAAAAAGAGGCTGCCGGAGCAACCTCTTTTTATGAAATATCATAATTATTTCAGTATAATTGTCTGAGAAGCAGAAGCATCTACATTAACACTTGTTGTATCATCACCAACAGTAAATGTAACCTTAGTAATTGTAACTGAATCAGTAGCACTTGCAATAGCATTATTCATTGAGTCTTTGTCAATCTTCTTACCATCGTTAGTGAAACCTTCAACAGCAACAACTGTAATACCATCAGTTGATCCATCTTTGTATGTCTTATCGCCATATACAAACTTAGCAGACTTAACTACTGCGTCATATACAGAAGAAGCATCCTTTACAGTATTTTTCTCAAATGATAATGTACCAGCTGGCTGAGAATCTTTAACAGTAAATGTAGTTGTAAATGTCTTTACAATATACTTATTTGTATCTGTTTCACCATTCTTAGCAGTTTTAACTGTTGCAGTAACTTTGTATGTGCCAGCTCCAAAATATTTCTGAGCAGGTGTTGAAGCGGTCATTGCTCCAAGAGAAACAGTTGTTACCTTTAATGCATAATTAGCATCAACAGCACATCCACTTACTGTATTTAATTTAGTATCTGTAGAAGCTGAATCATATACAGTCTTTCCATCTTTGTCTTCAATCTTGTAAGAAACAGATTTAACAACTTCTGTATCACTACCAATAGTATAAGATGTATTTACTTTCACTGGCTCATATGCAACACCGTTACGTAATTCATTTACGTTAATGTTTACAACATAATCAGTAGCTGTTTTATGCTTATCGTCGACAAGATTATCAACCTCTGTTTTATCTACATCTAATCCAAATGAGATAGATCCTGTAGCCTTTGCATCCTGAATTACAATTGTAATAACTCTAGCACATACTTCCTTACCATCTTTCTTGTATGCAATTTTATACTGGTAAGTTCCAGCTGTAAGACCTGATGCATTGAAAGTAACGGTAGCTTTGTTATTAGAATAAGTAACAGCCGAGAAGTAACCATTTGCAGATGTTACATTTTCTGTCTTAATATCCTTAGCATTAGTGCTCAGGCAAGTAACTTCTACTCCTTCTGTAACGTCAATATCCTTAGCATACTGATCTTTGAAAGAAGCGGTGACCGTAGCGGTCTGTGACAATCTACTAGTATTAGAAAGTGTAGCTGATGCTTTGTTAACATCCATTGTAGCTACTTTTCTTTCAGCTACAACAGTAACTGCAACCGAATTAACAATTTTATCATCTTTCTTGATTAAAATATAAGCAGTACCAGCCTTTACAGGTGTAACAAGTACTTTCTTATCTGTATCAAGGTTAGATGAGCCAAGCATTAAGATACTCTTATCACTAGATTCAACGGAATAATTGTAGTAATTTGAAACTTCATTTCCATCAGCATCTTTGATCTGGAAGTATGCAAATTTAGCATTTCCATTTGCAACTGTTTCTCCAACAGCAATCTGTGTATTTGCATCAATCTTGTCAAACTTCTTTGTTGTAACACTTGAAATCTTAACTGCAAAGTTATTAACAGCAGCCTGATCTACAGCTGTGATTGTAACTTTTCCAGATGTAACATTTCCTTCTGGCTTACCATTCTGATCATACTTTCCAGTCTTGTAAGTAACCTCTGCTGTAGCAGTGTCACCAATCTTGTTTAAGTATAACTTAGAACCATTTACATATCCATTACTTGTTGTAAGTGAGAAATCATACTTAGAGGAATCCTGAGATCCATAAGCAGACTCATCAAGAATAACACCGTTAGCATCCTTAGAAACTAACTTGATCTCTGTCTCAGTTGCAACCGGAACAGTGAGTTTATTAACAGTTACAGATACAACTTTGCCATCAGATACAACAACCTGCTTTGTTGTTCCGTCAAGAGTTACATCATATGTCTTTCCATCTGTTAATCCAGCAAATGTTGTGAATGTAACCTTTGTTGCATCCTTGCTGTCTACAGATACAGACTTAACAGGAACGATAACATTGTTTTCTGTATTCTTAACTGTGATATCAGTAGTTTTGATATCTTTTGTAGCACCTGTGATAGATGTTTCAAAAGTATCTGCCTTAGTCTGTGCTACAGACTTAAGAACGTATTTCTTAACTTCTACTTCCTGAGTAGCTGTAGCTGTATCTTTACCGATAACTAACTTAGCTGTGATTGTAGCCTTACCAGCCTTAACACCCTTTACAGTTCCGTCTTCAGAAACTGTTGCGATTGTCTCATCACTGGATGTGTAAGTGATCTTAGCTCTTGAAGAAGCCTTCTTAGTTGTTGTTAACTTAGTTGTGCTTCCAACTGCTACTGCTGAATCTCCAGATAAAGCAACGCTTGCCTTAGCAACTTTCATTGTGTAAGTAAGCTTCTTTGTCTTTGCCTTAGCATTCTTCTTTGTAGAAGTCTTGTAAGTTACCTTAACCGTAACTTTAGCGGTACCTGGCTTAACACCTGTAACCTTGATCTTCTTTGCTGCTGTCTTCTTAACTTTTGCAACAGACTTCTTGTTGCTTGTTGCAGTTACTTTAACAGACTTCCAAGACTTTGGAGTTTTAACTGTAACTGTCTTGTAGCCCTCAGAATAAACTGTGGCTTTTTTTGCGCTAAGCTTTGCTGTAGAAGCTGCCTGTGCGTTTGTAGCAGGAACTGCTGTTACAACCATAGCTGCAGCGAGAGCAAAAGCTAACACTTTTTTGCTTGATTTCATGTTTTTTCCTCTCTTTCTTTTTGACTAACTTCCATCTCTTCTACTCGTTTAACCCTGCACGTTTAAGTTCCTTCATCTTCTCTTCCAAACCGCTGCGGACGATTCTTCCAATCCAATGTTCTCGCTAATTGCCTCCACTGACCTTCCTCGGTCTTACTGTTAAGTCCATCGTCAGTTTCATCTGCAGACACACAAATCATAAATGACCAGAAACTTTCGCACATCAGACGTCGGCGTAGAGTGTGATATCAACGTTGATTGTCCAGCATCAAGATCAGCAAGCTGAGGTTCCGATGACTTATATTTCTAATATGTATCTGTAATTGTAAGGTCTGTCTGGAACAAGTTCCAGTTTCCATAGCCTCGATAGTAGTTCATCACTTGTCGTACTATTTATAGTACTCTTTTAACTACTCTACGTGACAATCATACACCAAGTATTGTATCTTTGCAACACCAAAATTACATTTTATTGAAAAAATTCTTTAATATTTTCTTAAGCATTTAAGAGTTTTTTCACTTTTTTCTATTATTAAAACTATTTCACGCGTAGTTCGAGTGAAACTACGCGTGAAGATAAACAATTCTATTTAAAGTAAGCAACTCCGGATTCGAAGATCTTCATATCCTGCTCTCCGTAGATGTTCATGGCAACGGCCTCACCGCGGCGCTCGCTGTGTGCCATCTTTCCGAGTACACGTCCATCCGGACTGGTGATACCCTCGATTGCCATGTACGAACCATTGACATTCCACTCTTCATCCATGGTTGGCTCGCCGGCTTCATTGACATACTGGGTGGCAACCTGTCCGTTTGCAAAAAGCTTGTCCAGCCATTCCTTCGGAGCTACGAAACGTCCCTCTCCATGGGATGCCGGGTTGCAGTATGTTGCACCAAGCTTTGCCTGCTGCAGCCATGGGGATTTGTTTGTCACAACCCTGGTATATACCATCTTGCTGATGTGGCGGTTGATGGTGTTGTAGGTCAGTGTCGGCGAATCTGCACTCTGCGCCTGAATCTGTCCGTAAGGAACAAGTCCCAGTTTGATCAGTGCCTGGAATCCGTTGCAGATACCCAGTGCCAGTCCGTCACGTTCTGACAGCAGTTTGCCTACTGCCTCGGTCATCTTTGCATTCCGGAATGCCGTTGCAAAGAACTTTGCAGATCCTTCCGGTTCATCTCCTGCGGAAAAGCCGCCCGGGAACATGATGATCTGTGACTGATCGATTGCCTTGACAAATTCATCGACAGAATCACGGATGTCTGCTGCACTCAGATTCTTGAATACTTTTACAATTGTATTGGCACCTGCACGCTCAAACGCTTTCGCACTGTCGTACTCACAGTTTGTTCCAGGGAATACCGGAATGAATACGGTCGGCTTTGCGACCTTGTTTCTGCATACATAGATGTTCTTTGTATCGTATACGTCACTCTGTACTTTTTCTTTATCCTCGGTTGCGCGGGTTGGGAATACACGCTCGAGTGTTCCGGTCCAGGCTGCAATTGCTTCCTCCATGGAAAGTGACATTTCTTTGTATACAAATTTCTGTGCATCGTTCACTTCACCGACAACAACTCCGGATGCTTCTTTTATAATAGGAAGAAACTCCTCTTTTACTTCTGCAACGATATTACCAAATCCCGGTGCAAATAATGTTTCTGCTGTGACATCCTCTGCAATGGTGACACCTAATTTGTTACCAAATGCCATCTTGCTGACTGCTGCTGCCAGACCTTTTCCGTCCAGTGCATAGGCACTGCGGATTGCTCCCTTGCCGATCAGCTCATGAATCTTGTCATACAGTTTCATCACCTGCTCATATACCGGCAGATCATACGCGTTCTTTTCGATCGTAAAGAGTACCAGCTTATCTCCTGCTTCTTTCAGTTCCGGTGTGATCACGTCTTTTTCTCTTGCCACATCGACTGCAAAAGAAACCAGTGTCGGAGGCACGTCAATATCGTTAAAGGTTCCGGACATGGAATCTTTTCCACCGATGGACGGCAGACCAAAACCGATCTGTGCATCAAATGCACCGAGCAGTGCTGCAAACGGCTGACTCCATCTCTTTGGATCTTCACTCATTCTGCGGAAATACTCCTGGAAGGTGAAGCGTACTTTCTTGTAGTCACCACCGGCGGTCACGATACGGGAAAGGGATTCCAGTACGGCATATACCGATCCGTGGTATGGACTCCAGGAGGATAAGTACGGATCAAATCCGTAGGACATCATGGTTACGGTATCGCATTTTCCTTTCAGAACCGGAAGTTTGGCAACCATGCTCTGTGTCTCGGTCAGCTGATAGCGGCCGCCGTATGGCATGTAGACACTTCCCGCACCGATGGAACCGTCAAACATCTCGACAAGTCCCTTCTGGGAACATACATTAAGATCCGCAAGCATGGCAAGCCATGCTGATTTGTTGTCGTTTTTCTGTAATGCATCTGCAACTTTCGGAAGTTCGATCTTTTTAAAGAAGTTGTCTTCCTCTTTTGGCATCTCGACTTCGACATCTGCTTCCTGATGCGCACCGTTGGTATCGAGGAATGCACGGGAAATATTGACAATGTCTTTTCCTCTCCACTCTAAGATCAGTCTCGGCTCCTCGGTAACAACTGCCACCTCGGTTGCTTCAAGGTTTTCTTCTTTTGCATAAGCAAGGAACTGCTCGACATCCTGCGGAGCGACAACCACTGCCATACGCTCCTGAGACTCGGAGATTGCAATCTCCGTTCCATCCAGACCAGCATATTTCTTCGGTACTTTATCCAGATTCACGCGCAGTCCGTCTGCAAGCTCACCGATGGCTACCGATACACCGCCGGCACCGAAATCGTTACATTTTTTGATAATATGGCTGACTTCTTCTCTGCGGAACAGGCGCTGCAGTTTACGCTCAGTCGGTGCATTACCTTTCTGTACCTCGGCACCACATACAGACGTAGACTGTGTGTTATGTGCCTTGGAAGATCCGGTTGCTCCACCGATACCGTCACGTCCGGTACGTCCGCCCAGAAGGATAATCTTATCTCCCGGATCAGAGGTCAGTCTCTGTACGGCACGTCTCGGTGCGGCACCCATGACAGCACCGATCTCCATACGTTTTGCTACATAATCCGGATGGTAAACTTCTTTGACATATCCGGTTGCCAGTCCGATCTGGTTTCCATAAGAGCTGTAACCTCTGGCTGCCTCGCGCACGATCTTCTTCTGTGGCAACTTACCCTCAATCGTATCTTTTACAGATACGGTCGGATCTGCGGCTCCGGTTACACGCATTGCCTGATACACATAAGTTCTTCCGGAAAGCGGATCACGGATGGCTCCTCCTAAACAGGTAGCAGCACCACCGAACGGCTCAATCTCGGTCGGATGGTTATGTGTCTCATTCTTAAAGTTTACAAGCCACTCCTCTGTCTTTCCATCTACATCCACCGGTACCACGATGGAACATGCATTGATCTCGTCAGATTCTTCCTGATCTGCAAGTTTTCCTTCTTTTTTCAGACGTTTCATGGCAAGCAGTGCCAGATCCATCAGGCAGACAAACTTGTCATCGCGTCCCGCATACAGTTTCTTGTGGGTATCCAGATATTCTTCGTAAGTCTTTTTGATTGGTGCCTGGTAAAATCCTTCATCAAACTTCACATTTTTCAGTTCTGTCGAGAAGGTGGTATGACGGCAATGGTCACTCCAGTAAGTATCAAGCACGCGGATCTCTGTCACGGACGGATTCCGCTTCTCGGTATTTTTGAAGTAATTCTGGATATGTAAGAAATCCTTAAAGGTCATGGCAAGATTTAAGGAGCTGTACAGTTCCTTCAGCTGTGCTTCTGCCATGTCGATAAATCCGTCGAAAACTGCCACGTCTGCCGACTCATCGAAATTCTGTACGAGGGTATCCGGCTTGTCCATACCGGTCTCACGGGAATCTACCGGATTGATACAATACTTTTTGATCGCCTCTAACTCATCCTCTGTGATGTCACCCTTGATCACATAGGTCGTCGCGCTGCGGATGATCGGCTCCTCATCCTCATTTAAAAGCTTCACGCACTGCTCTGCGGAATCCGCTCTCTGGTCGAACTGTCCCGGCAGGAATTCTACGGAAAATACGTTTCCACCTTCTGCGTCAAAGTTCTCCTCATAAATATCATCCACTGGCGGCTCGGAAAATACCGTCTGCAATGCCTTCTGGTAAGTGGCATCCGATACATTTTCCACATCATAACGGATCAGGACACGCACCTGATCTGCAGCGATTCCGAGATAATGCTTTACCTCATGTTTTAATTCTTTTGCCTTTACGGCAAAATCCGGTTTCTTTTCTACGTACACACGACGTACATTGCCCATTGGATTTACCTCCTTCTTTTGCGAAACGGAATGCCCCCTGCATTTGGGGGCATTCTATTGATCTTTATGTTATTGTATCATGGGTTGACAATTAAGTAAAATTAATATCGCTTACGATATCTATTACCTGTTCTTATGAAATTACTGTACGGTAATTGCACTGTCCGTTACAACGCCCGGAGTGTCCGGTTCCGGCTGATCCGGCTGATCGGTACCCGGGTTTGGATTTACAAAATTAATCTTTACTTTCAGCTTTCTGGATTTATTTCCTGCCGTATCTTTGACATATACGGTCACGCTATAAGTTCCATAGGTTCCTCTTTCCATAGCGGTAACTGCCTTATGTGCTTCTCTGGCATCCACGAAAACATATTTTGACGCAAGTTTTTTGCCCAGATCTTTTGCCACTACATCTGCCTTAATTGCAGAAACCAGTTTTTCTTTGGAAACGGCTTTATTGTAGGTCAGTGTCTTTCGCTTCAGGCTGATGGATGGTGCTTTCGTATCTTTTACGGTAATTACGATGCTCTTTTGGGTCTTGTTTCCTTTGGCATCTTTTGCGGTGTATGTAATCTTATATTTTCCGGTCTTTGCCGCATTGACTTTTCCGGAAACGGTAAATTTAAGTGTCTTACCTCTGTAATCGGTAGCTTTCACACCCTTTTTCAGATCTACTTTGCTGTTTGTTCTCTCGATGGTTTTATTCTTGATTCCCTTAATCGTCGGGCGAAGTTTCAGCCATGGATTTCTCGGATCCGGATCGGTCGGATCCCATCCGCGGTACGGACTGTTTACATCAATACGGATCGGGGTAGGCTTGCCCAATGGTCCCGGATCTTTGCTGTCATAGATGGTTACTTTGGTTCCTACCGGGCAGTTGTCATAGATCCACTTGGCATCTTCCACATTCAGACGGACACATCCGTGGGATGCCGTCTGTCCCAGACGGTTATAAGAATTGTATGCCAGCCTGCTCGGATCCTGTGAACTGTAAAACACAGAGTGGAACAGCACACCACCGTGAATACGGCTGCAATACTGTCCGTACACACCGCCCATAAGTGTATGCCAGCGGTATTTTGCCGGAATCGAAAATGTTCCTGTCGGGGTGGCATTGTTGACACCGACAGAGCAGGCAAATGCTTTGACCGGTTTGGTATATTTGCCTTTGGAATCAAGTGCATATACGGTCACACAGTTCTGCTGACGATTGATTTTAATGTAATATGGCAGTTTTGCTGCCTGAGTTGTAACGGGTGTTCCTGCGAACACAAGCAGCATGAGTGCCGCCATCAATCCGCATAAGGTTTTCAAAATTCCCTTTTTCATAATAATCTCCTTTTCTCTCCTTTGTGAAAGGTATATAATATATCCTATACTATACTATACTACTGAGGATATGATCGATGGATATCAATTATGAATTATACAAGGTTTTCTATTATGTTGCAAGCTCTCTCTCATTTTCGGATGCAAGTAAGAAGCTTTTTATCTCCCAGTCAGCGGTAAGCCAGTCTATCAAAACATTAGAGCGCAAGCTGGGACAGCCGCTTTTTATCCGTAGCACAAAAAAAGTGCAGCTGACTCCTGCCGGTGCTCTGCTTCTGAAACATGTGGAACCTGCCATGAATCTAATCTCACGCGGCGAAAGCCAGCTTTTAGAATCCGGCTCTCTTGGTTTAGGACAGCTGCATATCGGTGCCAGCGACACGATCTGCCGCTATTTTCTTCTGCCGTATCTGCAGAAATTCCATCGGAAATTCCCGGATGTTCCGATTAAAATCACCAATGCCAGCTCGATGGGCTGTGTAGACCTGTTAGAGCAGCGCCGGGTAGATCTGATTATCACAAATTTTCCAAACCCGCATCTGAATCCTTCCTATATTCAGAAAACGGTTGGCTCTTTCTCGGATGTGTTCGTCGCCAATCCGGCATATTTTGATCTGGCGGACCGCATCGTTCCTTTCTCGGAGCTTGGCACCTATCCGCTCATGATGTTAGACCGCAAGAGCACAACGAGTGAGTTTCTGCACCACATTTTCCTGCAGCATCAGCTGGAACTGCTGCCTCAGGTAGAGCTCAGTAGCAACGATCTGCTCATTGACATGGCCCGCATCGGTCTTGGAATTGCTTTTATCCCGGATTTTTGTCTGAAACACAAGCCGGAGGATCTCTTTCTCGTCCGCACGCAGGAAACGATCCCGCAGCGGCAGCTGGTGGCTTCGTTAAACCCTACCCTTCCGGTTTCTGCCTCCACCGAAGAGTTTTTAAAGCTCCTCCCGGACGTCTGACCAGAACCGGCTCACTTCTTCCCGCAGCTGCGGCAGACCACAGACGCTTCTCTTTTCCCATTCTCTCGGAAAAAGCGCTCCGTATTCGCGCTGCAGGAAACGTTCATCCAGCAGAAGGATCACGCCGCGGTCCTCACTGGTCCGGATCACGCGCCCTGCCGCCTGCAGGACTTTGTTCATTCCCGGATAGCGGAACGCATAGTCAAATCCGGACAATCCCCGCTCATCATAATAATTCTTTAAAATTTCACGTTCATCGCTGACCTGCGGAAGTCCGGTTCCCACGATGATGGCACCGATCAGCCGGTCGTTTTTCAGATCAATGCCTTCCCCGAAAATTCCACCCATCACACAGAACGCAACGAGTGTCCCCTGGCGCTCTTTTTCAAATTCTTCCAAAAACGCTTCTCTTTCGTGTTCTTTCATATTACTATGCTGCATCAGAATCTCGCACGAATCGGCCGCCTTCCCGGCAAAGACCTCATATACATCCTGCATCAGCCGGTAAGACGGGAAAAACACCATGTAATTTCCCTGCTGTGCTTCTGTGACTGCACCGATATAGTCCGCGATTTTTTCGTATTCTTTTCTGTTCCTCCGCGTATATTTTGTGCTCACATCCCGGCCAAATGCGAGAAGTCTCTGTGTCTGGGCAAACGTACTCTGCGCATAAATGGCATAGTTATCCTCGTCCGTGGAAAGTAGCCGCTTGTAGTATCCGATCGGCAGGAGCGTTGCGGAGAAAAAGATCGTGGAATTGCTTTTATCGATGCATTTCTGCAGATTGACCGACGGATCTACGCAAAAGAGCCGGATCCGGAACTGGCCTTCCTCCGTCATCTGGCTGTAGATCACGTAATGGTCATCCACCAGATCATAGATATTCAGGAAATTGCGCAGTGCAAAGTAAAAATCCAGCACCGTTTTCTTCTCCGGAAATTCCCGCGGTTTTTCCAAAAATTCATCCATCTGGGAGGCCAGCCGCATAAGGTGGAAGGTCAACGTTCCCACACTGTCCAGAATCTGGTAGTGCTCACACTCACGTTTCATTTCCAGCATGGCTTTGTTGCATTTGTCCAGGATACGGCAGATCGTACGGCTGTGCGCTTTCATGATCCGCTTCACTGCAAGCACGTCTTCTTTGTACAGATCGGCACTGTACATCTCCCTGCTGCGATCCACGAGGTTATGTGCCTCATCCACCAGGAACAGATAGTCTCCCTTTATCCCCTCCTGAAAAAAGCGTTTCAGATATACATTCGGATCAAATACGTAATTGTAATCACAGACAATATTGTCCGCCCAGGTTGCCACATCCAGACTCATCTCAAACGGGCACACCTGATATTCTTTCGCCTGCGCTAAAACTTCCTCTCTGGTAAACAGGTTGGATTTCTGCAAGAGATCAAACACCGCATCGTTCACGCGGTCAAAATGTCCCTTTGCATATGGACAGTTTACCGGGTTGCAGTCCATCTCCTCACACAGACAGAGTTTTTCTTTGGCTGTGATCTGGATGACTTTGGCACGGTATCCCTGTTCTTCCAGCAGTGCGAACGTTTCTTTTGCCACAGTTGCTGTGATGGTCTTTGCCGTGAGATAAAAGATCCGGTCTGCCAGCCCTTCTCCCACTGCTTTTACCGCCGGAAAGATTGTGGAAATTGTTTTGCCCACTCCGGTCGGTGCCTCGATAAACAGGTTCTTCCCTCGCAGAATGGTGCGGTAAACATCGGCAACCAGCTTCTTTTGTCCCTGCCGGTAGGGAAATGGAAACTCGAGTGTATGAATACTCTCCTGCCGCTGTTTTTTCCATGCGATCTGCCAGTCTGCCCATTTCCGATAATCTTCGATCAGATGGCCAAACCACACGGTCAGTGTCTCAAATGTATAAATCTCCCGGAAATACCGGATTTCCTCGGTATCCAGATTGCAGTAGGTCATCTGCACGCCGATCCGCTCCAGACGGTTCTGTTTCGCATAGATATATGCATAGCACATTGCCTGGGCTTTATGCACGTAGACCGGCTGTTCCATTGCCGCAACGTTTCTATATACACCCTTGATCTCATCGATGAAGCTGATTTCTTCTTCCGGAGGGATTTCCGCCGCAAACTCCATCTCCGGTTGCAGCACAGACTCCGTCGCAGCCGGCAGATCCGGCTGAAATTTTCCATAGGCGATTCCGTCTGCACGTCCTTCCACGACCAGTACGTAATCGTTGGCTTTCCATTCAATTTTCAGCGGTACTTCCGCCTGGTAGGAGGTGTCCATGCTTTTTTGAATTTTCCGGTGGATACGGCTGCCTTCCATCATGGCCTCTGCACTCGCCAGCTTTCCGGCACGATTATCGATATCTCCTGCCCGGAAAATAAACTCTACCAGATTTCTCACAGATATATGTAATTCCTGCATGTACACTTCCTTTCTCCCGCGGGTATTTTCCTGTTGTATGAAGCGGGTTTTTATTTGTTCCATTATTTTACAATAAAAAGCCCCGCTCCGGAATACGGAGCGGGACTTAAAGTTCCATAGTCACGATATTATAATTGTATTATGCCACTGCAAATTTAGCAACTACGTTTTCGAAATTTTCATTCTTTCCACCGTAGCAAACCTGAAGATTCTTTTTTACACCAAGTCCAATCATACCAAGCAATGACTTTGCATCAATGAATGTTCTGTCACATTTTACATCAATATCAAAATCACAACCACCCGCTGCACGTACAAAATCCTTAACTTCATCCATATCTGATAACCGAATTACTTTAACAGTTTCATACATAATCCAACACCTCTTTCTACCTTTAAACAACATACTTTTATTATCATCCCCAAGTTTAGAAAAGATTATGCCACTTTTTTTCTCATCTGTCAAAGTTGTGCAAACTTCGCATTTCTCCGGTTTTTCCTGCATAATGACGGTAATCGCGCAACCGTTTCCATCAGATTCTTACCGTTTTTTTTCGTGTATTTATATTTATACCTGCTATCTTATGCAATTTCTCCAAAAAATTGCCTTTCCAATGACCAAAACAAGCATTTTTTGATGAAAACTATTTTTATCAAAGTGGTTTCCCACTTTTTTTCAGAATATCCACATATAATTCTCCGATCGGACTGACCTTTATCCCCTTGTGCCGGATATAGCCGATCCGCATCTTTTCGCTCTCTGCCAGCGGCACTGCCGCATAATCATTACCGTTTAATTCTTCACAGATAATCCCGGAACAGAGTGTATAACCATTCAGACCAACCATCAGATTCAGCATGGTCGCCCGGTCATCCGCATGGATCATCTTCTTATATTCATAGGTACTTTTCATCTCTTCGGCAAAATAAAAGGAATTATTTTTCCCCTGTTCGAACACCAGACATGGATATTCCTGCAGTTCTTTCATGGAAATTACATCCCTTTGTGCCAGCGGATGTCCTTTCCACAGATATACATAGGTGTCACAGGTAAACAGTTCTTCAAAAATCACATCATTTTCCCTGAAAAGTTTCTGGAGTACTGCTTCATTAAATTTGCTCAGGAAGAGAATTCCCAGCTCACTTTTCATGTTACGCACATTTTCGATTACCTGATTCGTCTGTGTCTCATGCACGGCAAATTCATATTCTTCCATTCCGACAGCCTTGACCACTTCCACAAATGCCTTGACCGCAAAGGTATAATGCTGCATGGACACAGAAAATTTCTTTTTGGATGCAGACGAAATATAACGGGATTCCAGCAAATGATACTGCTCCACGACCTGCTTGGCATATCCGATAAATTCCTCTCCCTCCGGTGTAAGCACGATTCCGCGGTTTGACCGGATAAAAATGGTGATTCCTGTTTCTTCTTCCAGTTCGCGCACAACCGCAGACAGATTGGGCTGTGAGACAAACAGTTTTCGGGATGCTTCGTTCATGGAGCGGCTTTCTGCAATCGTAATTACCTGATGTAACTGCTGTAGGGTCATAGGTCTTACCTCTTTTCCTTAAGCAAATGATCTGTTATATACCGGACAAGGATCTGAAGTATCCATGCAATCACAATGGAACTGCATACCAACACCAGTTCGTAACGCAGACGGCATGTATAAAATGCTGCTCCCTTCATAAATTTTCGTATGGTAACATGTACCAGATACAATTCCAGCGAATGAGCACCAAACCATTCCAGTATTCTTATAACCGGGCGCATAGATAACTGGGAAAAGATCCAGGCAATTCCCGCACAACATGAGATATTAAAAATTCCAGTCACATACCTTGCAAAAATAGGAGATCCACTTGGAAGCATGGTGAGCAAATAGCCGGATAACGCAAAAAGAATCAACCATTTCCAATAACTTTCCCTTTTTTCATAGCTGGATCTGCCATAAAAACAGCCCGCTATAAAAACAGGCAGACGAAGCAAAGCAATATTTACATTTCCAAACACCTCTTTCTCATATAATGCAATTACAAGTGCCAATACGGTAACAGCACTTACCATGGAAATCAGCCGGATCTCTCCATCTATTGCGTCCCGTGCGCTATCCACAATCTGAAAGATATAGGGATAAATCAGATAGCATAACAGCATAAGTCCAATATACCAGTAAAGCCTGTCTCCATTACTGAAAAATGTGATAAATGTGAAGTCTTTTATGGCTTCTCCCCATCCTGTTTTATTTACACAGACATCAAGTAAAATATAAGAGGGTACGGCTACGATGCAATAAGGAATCAGAATTCTTTTTAATCTTCTTATGTAAAAACTTCTAACATCTGATCTTTTTTTCATGGAATAGTATAACCCCAGACCAGAAAAGAATAAAAATGCATCCACACTCGATGATGAAATATATCTCCAAAAGAAGGAAATCCAGCCACTAAAATGATAGGAGTAATAATGACAGTCATCCGTAAAATGAAAAACTATAATCAATATGATGGATATTCCCATTAACGCCCCCCGGTATTGCGAAAGCACGCTGTTATTTGTTTTTTTCATATAATTCTCCTTTATAAAAATTTAATTTAAATTACTATAAATAAAAAAACACCTAAACAGGTGTTTTTAAAGAGCAGGGGATGAGAGAATCGAACTCCCACCAAAGGTTTTGGAGACCCCTATCATA
>OIBR01000316.1_pt1 | contig 18609 bp, 12 predicted proteins | sample 1581101 | NCBI WGS metagenome assembly OIBR01 (sample SAMEA3882522, study PRJEB24775) | human gut metagenome | biome: human-associated habitat; feature: intestine environment; material: feces | place: Netherlands | collected 2009/2010
GAATCGGACACTCGTGGAGGGCGATGGGTAGGCTGGAGCCCGTGAACACGAACCAGAAGTCCCCCTCCGATTCCGGCGCAAACCACCCCACCGGCAACTCCTGCAATCCGCTACTCGGCCATGCCACATCACACGCGGCGACACTCATCGGCCTGTTCGCAATCGTCCTGTGGGGCTTCATGGCCGGCCTCGTGCGACTGGTCTCCGAATCGTTCGGCGCCACGCTCGGTTCGGCGCTCATCTACACCGTCGGTGGTGTCATGCTGTTCATTGTGCGCCGTCCGAAACCAATCCGCGAAGCGCCATGCAAGTACCTCATCGCAGGCGGACTCATGTTCATCGCATACGAGGCGTCAATCTCGCTGTCGATCGGCCTGGCCACAACGAACGCGCAATCCGTGGAAGTCAGCCTTGTCAACTACTTGTGGCCGACGCTGCTGGTGCTGATGACCGCAGCGGTATCGCACAAACGTGGTGCGGTCGCCAAAGCGATTCCTGGCGCGGTGATCGCAACCATCGGTGTGGCGATGGCGGTTGGCGGAGAAAGCCTTGATATGCAGGAAGCGGTCCACAATATCGCCAGTAACCCCCTACCGTATGTGCTCGCGTTTGTTGGCGCCTTTATTTGGGCGATTTATGCGACTTTTACGCCGTCGTTGTCCGGCGGTTACGACGGCACGACGATTTTCTTCTGCTGTGTGGCCGTTGTACTGTGGACCATCCATTTCGTTTCGGGAGACGGTTTGCCGGACACGGCGCCCGGCATCGGTGGATATGCTGCGCTGATTGCGTGCGCCGCTTCGATTTCGGGCGGCTACGCGTGCTGGGGATACGGCATGTTGCACGGCAGTATGGAAACGCTTGCGATTGGTTCGTACGCGACTCCGCTGTTTTCCACGGCTTCTAGCACGCTTCTGTTGGGCGTGGCGCTGGGCATGCCGTTCTGGATCGGTGTTGTGCTGGTGGTTGCCGGTTCTCTGATCAACGTGTGGTTTGCACGGTGCCCCTGAGTGTCCGTTTCTCCCGAATCGGACAACCTGGGGTGACCGGATGACGCGTGGGTGGCTGATTCGGGGGGGATCGGACACTTGTTGGTGCGTGAGGAGGCGACATGTGGGGTAGTGGCGGCGCAGAGGAGCGCCGGGATGGCGCAGCGGTACGTAAGGGAAGTGACTGGGCAGGACAATGCCCTACGCCTCCACGCTAGCTTAGGTTTTTGCCGGCTGGTCGATGGTGACGAATTCGTGGCTTTGGGTTTTCAGGTCGTCGATGATGGCGGGCAGCGCGTTCACGTGTACCAGCCGAAACCGATCTAAACCGGCTCAAACCAGCCCGTTCAAATCCGCCTCGTCACATCACCTTGGTGGACTCCAGATTGCGGCTCACCCAGTTGTTCAACCGGATCACCGGCTTGCGCAACACCAATCCCAGCAGCAGCGAAGGAATCAGGAACAAGGCGAGATACACCATGTCAAGCAGGTACTCATTGTCGTATGATCCGGCCATCGCGGCGTGCATGGCATCGATGGCGTGCGGGAACGGTAGGAACGGGTAGAGCATTTGGAAGAACCTCGGCAGCGTCTCGATAGGGAACGTACCGCCCGAACCGGCGACCTGCATCACCAGCAGTACCACGGCCACAGCCTTGCCGATATCGCCGAACGACACGGTCAGCGTATACACGATATTCGAGAACACGAGCGCGGCAAGCCACCCCACGGCAAGGAACTGCAGCGCATGATTCGCCTGCACACCAAGGAAATACATGTCACCCAGGCAAACCAGTGTGCCCTGCAGCAACGCGAGCAGTGCGAAGATCGCGTACCGTCCGAAATACTCGTGGTCGAGACGCAGTCCCCAACGTGAGGCGTTCCCCGGGCCGGACGGGCCGGCGATGCGCGGCAGCGTGTCGCCCAAGCCCAGCACATGCGCCTTCTCGCGGTCCGAAATCGTCACTTTCAGCATGGCGCACAGGATGATCGCACCCACCCAGATTGACAGGATCGTATAGAACGGCGCCATGGCCGAACCGTAGTTCGCAATCGGGTACACCGAGACGCGATGCAGTGCGACGGGCGCGGAAATCAGTGTGGACAGTGTGGACGCGTTGGCGGTGGCCAGTGCACGTAGTTCGTCCGATTCGCCCGAATCGGCGTCGTTGTCACCGTCGCCACCATCGCTGTTGCCGTCACCGGCGTTTCCGCCCGTCTCCAGCTTCGTGATCAGCTCCTTCACCGTCGCTGCCGACGAGTCGAGTTTCTTCGCGATCGCGCCGAGCGTGGAACGGATGGACGTCACATTCGTCCCCGCATCGCCCGTCACATCGTCCAGATCGTCGGCGGTGCCGCTCAGCTGGGTGATCATGCTGTCGGTTTGGGAGATCAGCGTGCTGACTGTGGAGGCGAGCGCGTCGATTTTCGGCTTGACGTTCGTGGCGTAATCGTCGCGCACATTGCTGATCGACTGCTTCGCGGAGGTGATGCGGTTCAGGATCTCCTTGCGGGAGCGTTCCGCGGCTGCGGTATCCTGCGTGACCTGCGTGGAAGCGTCTTTCAGCTGCTGCGCGAGCTTCTGCGAATCGCCTTTGGCGGCTTCCAGCAGCGTGATCTCCCGGTCGATGGCTTCCAGCAGCGCCTGTTTCGCGGAATCACTGTCCGGTAGTTGTTCCACCGATTCGCGCATGTGGTTGAGGCTTGTGATGTACGTGTCGTACAGCGATTCGCCGCTGGAGATTTGTTCGCTCAACGTTGCCAACTGGCTGGCTGCGGTGTCTGAGTCCTTGCCGATCGCGTCGAACGCCTTGTTCACCTTGGCAGCTACTTGGTCGAACGCGCCTGACACCTGGTCGAGCGCGGTGTTCACCGAGGAGGTGACGTTCGCACCTGCCGAAGTGAGCGATGTGGCACCTGATTTGCCTTGCTTCAACGCGTTCTGGGCCTGTTTGCCCGCCTTGGTCGCCGAGGCGAGCAGTTTGCCCGTGGAATCCACGATGTCGTTCGCCGAGCCGAGCAGCTGCGAATACGACGTCACCTGCTGCGATGCGCCGCTCAGCGTATCCGCCATGGTGGTGAGATTGCCGTTGAGGTTGCGCATGTATTCGGCCATTTGCGGGCTTTGCGAATAGTGTAGGATGCTTGAGGCCAGGTCGAGTCCGACTTGCGCAATCGTTTTGGCGAAGGTTTTGTCAATCGTGTTGACCACGGTTGTCGCGCCCTGATCGGTGATATGCGGGGCGATCGGGTTGATTTTCTCGTTCAGATAGTACTTGAGCTGCGCGTGTTTGATGTCGGGGGAGAACAGCGTCATCATGTCGGCGCTGAAACCTTTCGGAATTACGATCGCCGCATAGTATTCGCCGGATTTCACCCCGTCGATTGCCTTGTCGCTTTTCACGAACTGCCAGTCCAGCTGGTCGTTGGCGTGCAGTGTGCTGATGATGGTTTCGCCCACGTTGACGCGCACCGGTATGAGATCCGACTTGTAACCCTTGTCGTTATTGGCCACGGCGACCTTCAATGCCTTGGTGTTGCCGTAGGGGTCCCAGCTGGCCGCGATGTTGAACCAGGCGTACAGCGCCGGCACCACCACCAGACCCATCGAGACGATCACGGCGATCACGTTGCGGGTGGCGTGGCACATGTCCCGCTTGAAGATGCCCCAGATCATTTTCACTGTTCGTTCCCCTCCTCACGCAGACTCCTGCCAGCATTTCCGTCCGTGTTTCCAGCCGCATACTCAGCCGCATGTTCAGGCGCATGTCCGGCCGAACCACCATGCGCAGCCTCATACAGCCTCGTACGTACGGCATGCATCGGCTTGTAATGCATGCCCGGCCGGAACAGCAGGTTCTCGTGCAGGATCGCGCTGCGGAACTCTTCCGCACTCATCGCTTCCTCGCCCAGATAATTCGCATACCGTTCGCGCAGATACTCCACCACGATGAGATACGTGTCGATGGCGATGATCGAAATGATCCAACCGAGCAGCATGGCGAGCTTCATGCGCGTGATGAATAGCAATAGCAGGAACACGAACGGCAGTACCGCCAGCGCGAGGAATCCCCAACGCACCAGGCGCGGGTACAGGCGGAAGAAATGAATCGCCCGTCTGCGGGCGAGTTCGGGGAACTCCTCGGCGATCTGCTGCGCGGTCTCGGTGAGCCGCAACGGTTCCACCGTGCCTTCGTTATGTTCGGTGATCATCAGATCAGTGTCCGCCAGACGGTTGTCGAACAGGCGGTTGAGGTTCAACGCCAGCTTGCGGACCACCAAGCCGATGAACAGCGCCACAGGCAGATACCAGAACAGCGAGAGCATGTCGATCCAATAATGGTTGGCATACATGCCGCCGATCGGCCCGCGCATCGCGTTGATGCCGTAGGTGAACGGTAGGAACGGTTTCAGACGGCGGAAGAATTCCGGCATCATCTCGATGGGGTAGAGGCCTGCCGCGCCCGGAATCTGGATGATCACCAGAATCACGGCGACGGCCTTGCCGATATGCCGGAACGCCACGGCGAGCGCGTAAATGATGTTCACGTAGACGAACGAGGCGAAAATGCCGGCGAGGATGAACAGGAACGGATGCTCGCATTGGATGCCCAGCGCGAGATCGCCGATCGTGGCGATGATCGCCTGCAGGAATCCGACCGTGACGAACAGCAGCCAACGGCCCATATAGCCTTGGCGTGGCGTGTACATGCGGATCTTCTCATCGCGGTCCACTTCAAGCTTGTAGATCGCGACGAGCACGAATCCACCGACCCACAGCGCAAGATTCGTGTAGAACGGCGTGACCGCGGAACCATAGTTTTTGACCGGGTAGAGGACCTGTTCGTCCAAATGCACCGGTTCGCCCACGAACGAGCCGACCTCGCTCGCGTCAAGTCCGAGCGCTTGGGAAAGCTGCTGGAACATCGCCGAACTGCTCAACGCGGCCACATCGGTGCGCGTGGTGTTGAGCTGTTTGGCGAGATTGGCGAGCTGTGTCTGCGTGCCAGCAATGGTGGTGTTCGTTTGGGTCACGGTGCGCGACAACTGGTCGAGCAGCCCGTTGCCCTGTTCCAGCGTGCTTTGCAGCGTGGTAAGCGTGCCGGACAGCGACCCATTGGCCAGGCTGAGTGTATCGAGCCCGGTGTTGAGATTCGGCATGACCGTGCCGGTGATGGTCGTGCGTGCGCTCGCCATCGACGCCGTGCCGTTCTTCGCCAGCGTGGTGACATCGTCGTTGAACCCGTTCGCGGTGTTCTTCCCCGCGTTGATCGCAGCCGTGGTGTCCTGATCGAAGGCGTCGATGCGCTGCTGCTGGAACGTCAGCTGTTTGCGGGCTTCGGCGAGCTGCGCGGAAAGATTCTTATACGTTTGGCTGTTCGGATCCAGCTGGCTGGCCTGCAACGCCTTCTCCACGCCGTCGAGCACATTGCCGGTGGTGGCGTTGACGTGATGCATGGTGCTGGACACTTGGTCGAGCGCGTCCTGCGTGGTGTTCAGTCCGCTGAGCACGGTGCCGGTGGCATTGCTCACGTTGACCTGCAGGCCGGACAGTTGCGTGCTGCCGTTGTCGAGCGCTCCGACCAGTGTGTTCGAGAATCGTTCGGTTTGTGTGCGCGTCTCGCTCAGCAAGTCGGACGCCTTGCCGACGGTGTCAAGCGAGTTGGTGATTTCCGAGGTGAGCGCGATGTTGGACTGTTTGGCCGAATCGATGGTGGTGAGGGCCTTGTCGAGCGTGGAGCGGGTGTCGCGCAGCTGCTGTTGGACGGTTTCGAGCTGGTTGATGGTGTCGGTCAGATCGTTGACGACGTCGCTTTGCGCGCTTTTCACGCTGCCGGTGGTTTCTCCCGCTGCCTCCTTCACTTCCTTTGCCACGGCGTCGGCCACGCTGGAAACGAAAGTGGTGTTGATCTGCTCGTCGATCGTGGTCGCGCCCGTATCGGTGATTTTCGGCGCGATCGCGTTCAGCTTTTCGTTGATGTAGTACGTGATCGACGGTCGGTCGCCTTTACCGGTGACGGTGCCGATTAGTCTGGAGCTGAAGTCTTCCGGCAGTACGATCGCCGCATAGTATTTGCCGGATTCCACGCCTTCGATGGCTTGCTGCTTGGGAACGAAACGCCAGCCGAGCTGATGGTTCTTCTTAAGCTGGTTGACGGTCTGCTGGCCAGCGTCGAGATGGCCGACCAGCGTGGAGGTTGTGCCCTTGTCCTCGTTCGCCACAGCGACTTGGATGTTGCCCGTGTTCGCGTACGGGTCCCAGTTGGCGAGGATATTGCACCATGCGTACAGTGATGGGATGATGGCCACACCCAGCGTGACGACGAGCGCCACGGGGTTCTTCAGAATGCGTTTTACGTCTCGAAGGAAGATGGCGAAAACCTGGTGCATCAAGCCTCCTCGTGGGTATTGGTCGCAACATCTACGTGCGGCGGCATGCCCGTGCGGGAACACCCGGTTGGGCTCTTCGTCGCGCGATCCGGTGGATATTCTATGACTTCCGATGGAACGATCGCAATGGTTTCGCCATGTTTATTGGTCGGTCCCGCAAGTGTCGGGATATGAGACGAAAACGCTCGGCATATGGCCCTAGTGGGGCGGGCGACCTGGATATGGAGCGGACGGTCGGGAAAACGGACAGGAAAGATGGCGAATGTTGTCACATGACAAGTGGGATAGGGTTGGGCGATAATGGAGGCATGACTATTGCAACGCCGGAACGTTATGCGCAAATGCTGGACGCCGCACGCCGCGGCGGTTACGCCTATCCCGCGATCAATGTGACCAGCACGCAGACCCTGAACGCCGCACTCCAGGGTTTCGCCGAGGCGGAATCCGATGGCATCATCCAAGTCTCCGTAGGCGGCGCCGCCTACTTCTCCGGGCAACGCGTCAACGACCGCGTCACCGGCTCGCTTGCCTTCGCAGCCTTCGCGCACGAAGTCGCGGCGAAATACCCCAACATCACCATCGCCCTGCACACCGACCACTGCGCCAAACAGTATTTGGACGAATGGGTGCGCCTCTTGCTCGACCATGAAGTCGAACAGGTGAAGCACGGTCAGGAACCGACCTTCCAGTCACACATGTGGGACGGTTCCACAGTGCCGCTGGATGAAAACCTCGACATCGCAGAAGAACTGCTCGACAAATCCCAAGCCGCGCACACCGTGCTGGAAATCGAAATCGGCGCGGTCGGTGGCGAAGAAGACGGGCACAGCGCCGAAATCAATGACAAACTGTATTCCACGCCCGCGCAAGGCATCACCGTCGCGCAACGACTCGGCCTCGGCGAGCGCGGACGCTACATGGCCGCCTTCACCTTCGGCAACGTGCACGGCGCATACAAACCGGGCGTGGTGAAACTGCGCCCCGAACTGCTCGACGAAATCCAGACCACGGTCGCGCTCGCGATCAAGGCCGGCGAAATGCCCGACCCCGCGCACTCGCTGGATGTCGCTCCCGGTAAGCCGTTCGCCCTGGTGTTCCACGGCGGTTCCGGCTCCGCGCCGGAGGAGATCGCGCAGGCCGTGAGCTACGGCGTGGTGAAGATGAACATCGACACCGATACGCAGTACGCATTCAGCCGTGCGGTGGCCGGTCACATGTTCTCCAACTATGATTCGGTGCTCAAAATCGACGGTGAGGTGGGCAACAAGAAGCTGTACGATCCGCGATCCTGGGGTCGTGAAGCTGAATCCGCGATGGCCGCGCGTGTGGTCGAAGCATGCAAGCAGCTCGGCAGTGCCGGGCGCGCGCTGAACTAGCCAACGGTCTTTCGAACTGTTTTCGGGCGTTTTCTGGTCTGTTTTTCGGACCGGTTGCAATCCGATTACGGTCGGTCCGGAGCCGTGAGCATCCCTCAGACCCGGTAGAGGGTGAAGAGTAACCTTTGTAAGGCTTTAGGCGCAAGGCTTAAGGCAGAATCGCGTACGCACGGAGGTGCAACAACATGCCTGGAATTGTTTTGATCGGTGCCCAGTGGGGAGACGAGGGCAAAGGCAAGGCAACGGATCTGATCGGCACGAAGGTCGACTACGTCGCCCGCTTCAACGGCGGCAATAACGCTGGCCATACTGTGGTGGTCGGCGACGAATCGTATGCGCTGCATCTGCTGCCGTCCGGCATCATCAGCCCCAACACCACCCCTGTCATCGGCAACGGCGTCGTCGTCGATCCGGAAGTGCTGTTCCAGGAGATCGACGGCCTTGAAAGCCGTGGCGTGGACTGCTCCCGACTGCTGGTGAGCGAAAGCGCGCACATCATCGCCCCGTATCACCGCGTGCTCGACAAGGTGACCGAACGCTTCCTTGGCAAGCACAAGATCGGCACCACCGGCCGTGGCATCGGCCCGGCATACGCCGACAAGATCAACCGCGTGGGCATCCGCGTGCACGACCTGTTCAACGCGGAGCACCTGCATGACAAGGTCGAGGCCAGCCTGCATCAGAAGAACCAGATGCTCGTCAAGCTGTACAACCGTCGCCCGATCGACGTGGACGAGACCACCGACGAGCTGCTCAAGCTCGGCGAACGCCTGAAGCCGTACGTGGCCAACACCTCCCTGGTGCTCAACAAGGCGCTCGACGAGGGTAAGACCGTGCTGTTCGAAGGCGGCCAGGCCACCATGCTCGACGTGGACCACGGCACCTACCCGTTCGTGACTTCCTCCAACCCGACCGCCGGCGGCGCCTGCACCGGCACCGGCGTTGGCCCGACCAAGATCACCCGCGTGATCGGCGTCTCCAAGGCGTATGTGACCCGCGTGGGCGAAGGCCCGTTCCCGACCGAACTGTTCGGCGAGGACGGCGAATGGCTGCGCGCCCAAGGCCACGAGTACGGCGTGACCACCGGTCGCCCGCGTCGCTGCGGTTGGTTCGACGCGGTCGTCAACCGTTACGCGGCCCAGGTCAACGGCCTGACCGACATCGTGCTCACCAAGCTCGACGTGCTCACCGGCCTCAAGGAAATCCCGCTGTGCGTGGCGTACGACGTCAACGGCGAGCGTCGCGACGATATGCCGACCGACCAGGCCGAGTTCGCCGCCGCGAAGCCGATTTACGAGTCCATGCCGGGTTGGGACGAGGACATTTCCCAGGTCCATGACTTCAACGATCTGCCGAAGACCTGCCAGGATTACGTCAAGCGTCTTGAGGAACTGTCCGGCTGCCGCATTTCCGTGATCGGCACCGGCCCGCAGCGCGACCACATCATCCAGATCAACTCGCTGATCGACTGAAGCTGATTCGGCTGATTCGTCGATATGAACGTCGGTAACGAACGTCAATGACAAGTGCCGGTGGGCCTGTGCCTGCCGGCACTTTGCGTATGGTGCGTGCGATGGCGTGCGCGTATGACGCACACCGCATACACACCGACGGGGTGCGCGGCGGAGGAACGGAAAAGGGGAGTGCGATGACTGCAATGCCGCCTAACGACAGGTTCGACAGGTTTGACAGGTTCAGCAAACTGGTCCCGCGATTCGACCACCTGAAATGGAAGATGGCCGCTGCCGGCATTCTCGTCGGCCTGATTTCCGGCTTCCTCGTCGTCCTCTACCGTCTCGGCATCGAATACGGCACCGACACCGCGCGCTGGATCTACGCGCGCATCCGCGAAACCCCGTGGCTGGTCGCACCGTGGGCGGTCGCCGCAATCGCAGCTGCGCTCGCCATCGCATGGATGGTCAAAAAAGAGCCGATGGCCGGCGGCAGCGGCATTCCGCAAACCAACGGCGTGGTGATCTGCGGCCTGAAAATGCGATGGCAGACGATTCTGCCGGTTCGCTTCATCGGAGGCCTGCTCGGATCGCTCTTCGGCCTCTCGCTCGGCCGCGAAGGACCGTCCATCCAAATCGGCGCATCGGGCGCGCAGTTCCTATCGCACCGGCTGCGCGGCAAGAAACGTGAGGACGTGCAGGAGCATTATCTGGTCACCGCCGGTGCCGCGGCCGGCCTGTCCGCCGCGTTCAGCGCACCGCTGTCCGGCATGATGTTCGCTTTGGAAGGGGTGCATCGCAGTTTTTCGCCCGCAATTCTGATGGGCGCCACCGCCGCGTCCCTGACCGCCGATTTCGTATCGAAATACTGTTTCGGCCTGCGTCCGGTGCTTGACTTCGGCACCATCGGCCAACTGCCGCTCGGCGAATACGGGTGGCTGATTCCGCTGGGATTGGTGGCCGGTTTGGTTGGTTCGCTGATGAACCGTTCGCTGCTCGGCTTCCAAACGCTGTACGGCAAGCTTCCCGCATGGAGCCGCCCTTTGATCGCGATCGCACTCGCGCTGCCAATCGGCATTTGGCTGCCTGACGTGCTCGGCGGCGGCTCGAACCTGATCGCCATGGCCGAGCATGCGCGCGTCGGCTTGGGCATGCTGTGCGTGCTGTTCGTGGTGAAAGTGCTGTTCACCTCCACCAGCTTCGGTTCAGGCGCTCCCGGCGGCATTTTCATGCCGATTCTCGCGGTTGGCTCACTCGCCGGCGGTATCTGCGGCGAGACGTTGCGCCAGTTCGGCAACCTGCCGTCCGATTCCGTGGCGATTTTCTCGGTATGCGTGATGACGGGCACGCTGGCCGCGTCCGTGAAAACACCGATCACGTCGATTCTGCTGGCCGTGGAAATGTCCGGCACATTGACGCACATGCTGCCGGTCGCCGCCGTCGCGTTCATCGCATTGCTCGTCTCCGACCTGCTGCGTACGAAACCGATCTACGGCGAGCTGCTGGAACGGTACATGCGCGCGCAAGGCGGCACGACGGCAATCGCCAATCGCATCGACAACGGCATCATGGAACTGCCTGTGGAAATGGGCGCGACCGCGGACGGCAAGCTGATGCGTGACGTGCGCTGGCCGTACGGCTGTCTGGTGATTGGCCTGCGTCGCGGCGAACGGCAGATCGTGCCGCATGGCGATACGCGGCTGCGTGCCGGCGACTATCTGGTCGTGCTGTTCAGCGGCGAGGACGAAAGCGACGCACGGCATGCGATGCGGCGGCTGTGCGACGTGTCCGTCTGACGCGGTCTTACTGTCTTCCATAACCATTCGTAGACGTCTAGGGCCACCCGAAGTTATCCACAGTTATCCACAGTTATCCACCGAATCGGACATGTTCGATGTTTGGTTGCAACGCACGTGTAGACTCGTACAAGGTTAGGAAGACGGCACCTGCGGCCAGCTCGTTGCCGTATGGCTGGGGCGGAACGACGCTGTCCGCGGAAAGCCAAGTACAAGGGGAATGTGATGGAATCGCAAGAACAACGGGCGGCAGACTCGCCAAACGCGGGTGATGAGCCGAATCCCGCCACACAGTCGATCGACGTCGCCGAAGTGGCGCGCGCGGATGTGCGCCCGTCCGGTGCCGCCGCATCCAAGCATCCGCCGCAGATTCCGCTCGCGCCGATGAAACGCATGCAGGCGCGATTCAACCCTCTTGCCGATGGTCTGATGTATCTCGTGGTGTTCGTCGGCGGCTTCGTCGGCGTCGGGTTCCGTCGTGCCACGGACCTGCTGCTGCCGTCGGTGAACGGTTCGCCGTTCGTGGTGGGCACGTTCGTGTCGAATATGCTCGCCTGCTTCCTGTTTGCGATGCTGACCGAATACATGGCGACCGCGTCGTGGCTGCGCCGCAGGGTACGGCAGGTCGTCAGCCGTGGCGTCGGGCTTGGTTTGCTTGGCGGACTGTCGACGATGTCCGGCGTGATGTTGGAAACCATGGAAGGCATGCGCGAGCAGCGTTTCGGCAGCGCGCTCGGCTATCTTGCGGGAAGTTTCGCTGGCGGTCTGATCGCGGCCGCGGTTGGCGTGGCGCTGATGCAGGCGTTGCTGGCGCGCGGCACACGCAAGCGGGTCCGTAACGCGATCGCCGATGCCTCCACGGCTTCCGTATCCTCAATGTCCGATTCGGGTGAATCGGACGCGTACGACACTGTGCAGAACGTCCAGATGACCGACACTGCAGTATCGGCTACGCAGAGTGCTACGCAGACGGTCCCCATGGCCGATTCGGGCGAATCGGACGTGCCGGCCGCGCAAAATGTGCAGAACAACGTGCCGGACGCGCAGGGCGTGCGCCACGTGAAGGTGGCGGATGCGGCGCATTCGGCCGCGCAGGCCGCGTTGGAGGCCGCGCAGGCGGCACAGCAGGCGGCCCAGGTCGCCCAGCAGGTCGCGCAGACCGGGCAGGTGCCGAAAATCGAATCGCAGCCGCAGTCATCGCAACCCGTCGCACCTCTGCCCAGCTTCGAACCCAAGCCGGTCACCGCGGAAATCCCGCTCGTCGCCGACCCGACCACAGGGGAGGTGCGCTGATGACCTGGATGATCTGCCTGTTCGGCGGCATCGGCGCCATGGCCCGTTATGTGCTTGACGTGTCGATCCAACGCAGCTGGAACCGTGACGGCAACCACAGCTTCCCCCTGGCCACGCTCGTCATCAACGGCGTCGCCTCCCTGTGCGCCGGCATCGCCATGATGTCGTACTATGCGCAGTCGGTGGATATGGGCACGGTAATGACGTTCGTTGTGGGGTTCCTCGGCGGATTCTCAACATTCTCGTCGGCGATCAACGAGGTGCTGTCGCTGATTCGCAAACGCCGTTTCGCCATGGCCCTGGGCTATGGCGCTGCCACGGTCGCGGTGCCGCTCGCCTGCGTGGCGCTCGGATTCGGCATCGCCATGCTGGGCGGCCACGCATAGCTGTCACCGGCTCGGCCGCGCGTAATTTTCACGTTACACGGGCGGTCATCGGGTAACGTTCAGGAAATCTGAGCGCAACCGCGCGAGCTGTTTCCTCTCCTACGTTGTGAAAACAACAAGAGAGGAAAAACCTATGACAGCCGTAACGTATCTCACACGGCATCGTCGACCGGGAATCGTCATACTCTGTTCGATTGTCGCCGTTCTCTCGATGCTTTTCGTACTCCCTCCCGCCATCGCGTCCGCAGCCGATTCCGGCGCGCAGGCCGTCGATGAATGCAATCCGACCGCCAGCAACGGCTGCGTCAACGGCATCCTGCAGGACGCCGACAAGAAGCCGATCGCCGACGTCACCATCACGCTGTCCGGCAAGGCAACGGCGGAAACCAAAACCGCGGCGGACGGCAAATGGGCCTTCTCCGTTGCCGATGACGGCGATTACACCGTCACCATCGACGCGTCCGTTGCGAAAGAGCACGGCCTGAAGGCAAGCAGCGCGACGGTGACGATCAGGAAAGCCAGCTTCGACAAGCAGCGCGGAGTCGTCCGTTTCGACCAAGCTGGCGATTCCACCGGCAGCGGCACGTCCGGCACATCTGGATCGTCCGGCTCGGCAAACGGCACGAAAGGCGCGACCGGCACATCCGGATCGACGGCGGCCACGCAATCGCCAGTCAAAAAAGACGGCTCCAATGTCGGCAAACGCATCTGGCAGCAACTGTATTCCGGCATTATCTTCGGCCTGATGCTGGGCCTCATGTCCGTCGGCATGAACCTCGTCTACGGCACCACCGGCCTGCAGTCGTTCTCACACGGCGAACAGGTGACGCTCGGCGGCCTCATGGCATACGTCGGCACGCAGATGCTGCACATGCCGCTCATCGCCTCCGCCATCTTCGCCATCGTCATCGGCGCGCTGACCGGCTTCATCCAAAACGAAATCGTCTGGGGGCCGCTACGCAGACGCCACGTCGGCACCATGCAGCAGATGATCGTCACCATCGGCCTGTCCATGGCGTTGCAGTACACGTTCCAGTTCTTCTTCGGTGGCGACATCAAAGGCATCGTCAAATCGGTGCCGGACAGCTTCCAGCTCGGACCGATCACCACCGACATGCCGACGCTGGTCTCCGCGCTCATCGCCATCTGCGTGATCGTCGGCGTCACCCTGTTCCTCTACAAGACGCGACTCGGCCGCGCCACACGAGCCGTGTCCGACAACGCGGCGCTCGCCGCAGCATCCGGTATCAACGTGGATCAGGTGGTCCGCGTGGTCTGGATCCTCTCGTGCGCGATGGCAGCCCTGTCCGGCGTGCTGCTCGGCGTCTACCTGAACGGCATCTCCTGGAACACCGGCGCGACCCTGATCCTGCTGATGTTCGCCGCGGTGACGCTCGGCGGCCTCGGCACCGCCAATGGCGCGTTGATCGGCTCGCTGGTCATCGGCATCGTGGCGGACATGAGCTCGCTCGTCATCCCCAACGATATGCGTTACGCCAGCGCGCTGGCAATCCTCATCATCGTTCTGCTGGTGCGCCCGCAGGGCATCTTCGGCAAGCAGCAAAGGGTGGGCTGATCCATGGACATCATGACAATCATCTCCAACGCGGCGGGCGAGCTGATCGCCCCGACCACAGCGGCGTACGTACTCGCCGCCATCGGTTTGAACATTCACTTCGGCATGACGGGCCTGATGAACATGGGCCAGGCCGGTTTCATGCTCCTTGGCGCATACGGATTCGCCATCACGCAGTCGATGGGCTGCAACCTGTTCGCCTCCGTATGCGCGGCGCTCGCGCTCGCGGTCATCTACGCGCTGCTGCTGGGCATTCCGACGCTGAAGCTCGGACCCGACTATCTGGCCATGGTCACATTGGCCGCCGCGGAAATCATCCGCATCATCGGCAGATCGACGGCCATGACGAACTTCACCGGCGGTTCCGCGGGCATCTCACCGCAGGACTTCACCGAGAAATTCGAATCGCTTTCGCCGCTGCCGGACGGTTCGACCACGTTCCTGCTGTGGACGTACAGCAACAACATCGCCAACTCCTGGTGGCTGCGCATCGTGGCATGGGTTTTGGTGGTGATCGCGGCGCTGCTGTGCTGGCGCTGGTTCCACTCGCCGTGGGGCCGCATGCTCAAAGGCATCCGCGAGGACGAGAACGCGATCCGTTCGCTCGGCAAGCCGGTGACGCGATACAAGATGGAATCGCTGATTCTGGGCGGCCTGTTCGGCGCGATCGCCGGCATCATCTTCGTCCTGCCGCGTTCCGTACAGCCTGATTCGCTCGGCCGCACCGTCACCTTCTACGTGTGGACGATTCTGCTGCTGGGCGGCGCGGCCACGATTCTCGGCCCGGTGCTTGGCTCCTGCGTGCTGTGGGTGCTGCTCACCTTCGTCAAGGAGGTCATGCGCAACACCGTTCCCGAAACCCTCATCTCTTCCAACCAGATCGAAGCCCTCGGCTGGGTGATCGTCGGCGTCGCGCTGATGTGCCTGGTGATCTTCAGACCACAAGGTCTGTTGGGCGACCGAAAGGAGTTGGCTTTCCATGCCTGATACAACGAATTCTCCGACCACTGGCGTGCAGCCGGCCACGCAACCCGCAACCGGCGTGCAACCCGTATCCGGTGTGCAGCCCGGCGTACCATTCCAGGACCTCACCAAATGGGCCACCAAAGCTCCGGAAGGCGAGACCCTCATCTCCACCGCCTATCGCGACAAAGTCACCGACGATCTGAAATTCGTCGAAAACAAGCCGGGCGTGCACAAGCCCGACCCGATCCTCGTGGCCGACAACGTGACCCGCAAATTCGGCGGCATGACCGCCGTGGACGTGAGCCACTTCGAAATCGAACGGCACGGCATCACCGCGCTGATCGGACCGAACGGCGCCGGCAAAACCACGTTCTTCAACCTGATGACCGGCTTCGATACGCCGAACACCGGCACCTGGCAGTTCGACGGCAAGGACATGGCCCACGTGCAGCCCGAAAAAGTGGCGCGCATGGGCATGGTCCGCACCTTCCAGCTGACCAAGGTGATGAGCCGTCTGACCGTGCTCGACAACATGCTCCTCGGTGCCCCCGTGCAGCCGGGCGAAGGCATGTTCCGCGCGCTGTTCCCCGGCATGTGGAGGAAGCAGGAGCAGGCGAACATCGAAAAAGCCGAGGCGCTGCTGGAACGCTTCCTGCTGATCAAAAAGAAGGACGATTACGCCGGCGCGCTTTCCGGCGGCCAACGCAAGCTGCTGGAAATGGCACGAGCGCTGATGTCCGACCCGAAACTGGTCATGCTGGACGAGCCGATGGCCGGCGTGAACCCCGCGCTGAAACAGTCGCTGCTCGACCACATCATGGCGTTGCGCGAGGAAGGCACCACAGTGCTGTTCGTCGAACACGACATCAACATGGTGAGACACATCGCCGATTGGGTCACCGTGATGGCGGAAGGCAAGATCGTGGCCGAAGGCCAACCGAAGAGCGTGATGAACGATCCGGCCGTGATCGACGCATACCTGGGCGCCCACGCGAACGTGGACCTGGGCGACGATTCCGTGCTGGAAGACCTGAAGGAGGCCTGAAATGAGCGACATCGCAAGCGTGGCCGACGAGCCGCTGACCCGCGCGCAGATCCACATGGGCGAGCCCGAAGGCGAACCGTTGCTCGACGCGGTCGATTTGGTGGCCGGATACATTCCTGGCGTGAACATCCTGAACGGCGCATCCCTGACCCTGCATGAAGGCGAGATCGTTGGTATCATCGGCCCGAACGGCGCAGGCAAATCCACCCTGCTCAAATCATTGTTCGGCCTGGTGCACATCCACTCCGGCAAGCTGCTGCTGAAAGGCGAGGACATCACCAACCTGCGCGCCGACAAACTCGTCTCCCGTGGCGTCGGCTTCGTGCCGCAGACCGAAAACGTCTTCCCCAGCCTGACCATCGCGGAAAACCTGCACATGGGCGCGTTCCAAGCACCGAAACTGTTCAACGAACGCTTCGACTACGTGTGCTCCATCTTCCCCAAACTCGGCCAGCGCAAGAACCAGCTCGCCGGCCAGCTTTCCGGCGGCGAACGTCAGATGGTGGCCATGGCCCGAGCCCTCATGATGAAACCATCCGTCCTCCTGCTCGACGAGCCCTCCGCAGGCCTGTCCCCAATGCTCCAGGACGAGACCTTCATCCGCGTGCGCCAAGTCAACAAAGCCGGCGTATCCGTGGTCATCGTCGAACAGAACGCCCGCCGCTGCCTGCAGATCTGCGACCGCGGCTACGTCCTCGACCAAGGCCGCAACGCCTACTCCGGCAAGGGCCGCGACCTGATGAACGATCCGAAAGTCGTCTCCCTCTACCTGGGCAACCTGGAAGAAGAGGTTCAAGAGGAAGGAAGGTAGGACCCAGGAAATCGCGGAACGGAGCGTATACCGCCTTTCCTTGCCGCTCGACGTACGTTCGTACGCCTTCGGGCTCGGACGGCGGTCTCCGCACGCGTTCCGCGATTTCCCCCTATGATTCAAAATTCTCAATTCCGATTACCGCTGTTGGGACACTGCCCGACAGTGGCTTCGGCATGCCTGAAAACAAGCTCAAAACCTTGTGTTTCCAACAGTTTTCGGGCTTCACCTTCGGTTAACTTCATGCATACACATTCGGTTTCCTCGGCACTTATAGTGCGATTCAAGATGGTCGAGCAACACATCTCGATAATCGTCACCAAGGGTTCGGCAATCAGCGGAGCCAAGAGAGGAAACGGTGATTCAAATGAAGAAGATCAACATGAAGGGCATGAGGAAACTGTCCATCACAGCCACCGCCATGGTGGCCGCCGCAGTCATGGCGCTCGCCGGCTGCGGTTCGTCCGGCACGGCCGATTCGGCTGCGTCCGGCTCGTCCGGCAGCGCCAGCACCACCCAGACCGGCGGCTGGAAGACCGGCCTCGGCATCCTGACCGAGGCCTCCGACGAGGCCCGCACCGGCACCATCCATACCATCGCCGCCGCCGTCCTGCTGGACGGAGACGGCAAGCTGGCCGACGTGATGCTGGATGAGCTGGAAGTGGAAGTTACCGCCGACGGCAAAGGCGTCGTCACCATGCCCACCGACTACCGCACCAAGCGCCAGAAAGGGGACGACTACCCGCTGGCAGCGGCATCTTCGCTGAAAAAGGGCTGGGCCGAGCAGGCTGATGACTTCGCCGACTACCTCACCGGCATGACGCCGGAACAGGCATCCATGCTGGAAACGGATAAGGACGGCAAGGCTGTGGACGCCGACCTGCTGTCCGGCTGCACCATCCGGGTGGATCAGTACCGCGACGCCGTGGCGAAAGCCTGCACGAATGCGTCCGCCCTCGGCGCGGCAAAAGGCGACCGGGTGAGCCTCGGCGTGGAGGCGGAGAATGCCTCTTCGGACATCACTGCCACCGACGACAAGGATGTGAACGCAGAAGTTGACCTTACCGTCGTGGCCCTGACGCTGGATGCCGATGGCCGTGTGACCAGCGCCATCGGCGACATGGCAGAACCTGCGCTGACCATCGCGGCAGACGGCGGCGTCACCGCCCCGGACACCGTCCGCTCCAAGCTTGAGCTGGGCGACAGCTACGGGATGCGGAACGCATCCAGCCTCGGCAAGGAGTGGTACGAGCACAGCGAGGGCTATTGCAGCTACCTCAAGGGCAAGACGGAGAAAGAGGTGGCGGACATCCCTGCCGACGGCTCGGACGCCGACCTCGCGGCCCTCTGCACCATCTCCATCAACGCCCTGCAAAAGGCCGCAGGGGATGCGTTTGAGAATGCGTCATTATAAATTGAACGGAAAGTCTGACCGTCACCGTGAGGTGGCGGTTTTTTTGCGCCTGCGGGGCAGACGGAGCGGTCAAATCTGCGCGAAAGGGCCTGAAACCTGCGTGAATCGCACTTGC
>OIBR01000342.1_pt1 | contig 17444 bp, 12 predicted proteins | sample 1581101 | NCBI WGS metagenome assembly OIBR01 (sample SAMEA3882522, study PRJEB24775) | human gut metagenome | biome: human-associated habitat; feature: intestine environment; material: feces | place: Netherlands | collected 2009/2010
CTGTCGTTATAGGATGGTAGGAGGTGCGTGCCTACACTATTGCTGAATAGTTACTGACTGCATGATTTGTTGTTAAAGAATACTAATAAGCGTAGAAATCATACGAAAACTCATTTTAAGCTATTGATTTTGGCACAAACATTCTGCACATGGTCAAGCCCGTACAGCATAGAATATGAATCTATGCCCATCCAAGAGAACAGCGTTTGTATCTTCTGATACTCATTGATGATATAACTTATGTCTATCTCAGACTCATGCAACCTAAAGCATATTGGCTCATGGTGGGCAATTCTGTTTCTTAGACTATTAACCTTGTCAAGTTCATTGAAGATATAAGTGTTGTTATATTGAATGGTTGCAGATGAGCGAGGTTTGTTTGGGAATGCCCTCAACAGACATTGTCCTGTTGCACGATATTGCAATGAAGAAAACATATATTTCCATACACCAAATTCCATTTCAGCTATGAGTTTGGAGTGTGAATAGATTCCTTGACGGTTTAATCTACTGTATGCCTTGTCTATGATTTTTCTTGTCTCGTTCATACGCCCATTGGAAAATATCCCATTGTCTTGAACGGAATCTCTCAGCCAATCGTTTCCCAATGTCGGCACCAAAAGACTATCTATCGCATTACGCAATGCCACCTCAAAGCAACTCACGATGGTAAACATTTCCTGCGACAATCGTAAGTTGTAGCGATACAAAGCCATAGCCTTGCGAGTATCACCATTCGCAGCATCTTTATATCTCTGCATTCGTTTGGCAGACAAAATCCGCTCAAAATCAAAATATTCCATAAATATTCGTCTTATTATTTGGTTGGAACAAGAAAAAGCACTATCTTTGCAGCGTTGATTCCCGGTAGCCTCTGATTCGTCAAGCTATCGGGTCTTGTTTTATATACACTTTTGCCTACAAAGATACATTATTTTCTGCGATTACAGCTATGTCACATTATATATTTACAGAAAATTAACCGTAAAAATATTATAAATATTATCGTAGTCTCGTGTAAATATTGTATTTTTGCGGCAGAAAAGAGTTGTTTGACAAGCAAACGTATGCACATTGCAGAAATTAGAACCGTTGCTAAATCATTACCTCTATTGAGGTTAAACACTCATAAATCGCTCATTTTAAGCTATTCGGCAGATTTCAGCGTAATTTTAAAGAAAAAACTGCGGGAATAACTGAAAAAGAATGCTCCGATTTTGTTTTTTATTGCACTTTTTGCATCGCCGCACGGCCATGGGTGCAAACTGGGCTTTACCCCCCCGAGAGCCCCGTTTTTGCTGGTTGATTGGAGAGGCTTCCAGGGTGGGTGCGAGAGGCGAGGGCGTTGTCTTGCCGTCTCGTAGCGTGTTCCGCTACCTTGCCGAAGGTTGCTGATGACCACACTTAGTGAAAACTAAAGGTCGCGCTGGATTGTTTGTTTCCTCTGCGTGCTGTCCAATGGCTATTCGTAGTTGTCCACGGGCGTGGAGCCCATGTGCACGGTGAGCGTGCCGCCCTGGGCGAAGCGTTGGAAGGGGATGCGCGGAGTGGTCAGTCGCGTGCCGTCGAGGGAGAAGCGCTGCACGTACTCGTTATGGTGGCTGTTGTCCACGGCCTGGATGACAAACTGGCCTCCGGGGTAGTAGCGCGGGTGCAACTGGATGGTCACGCGGTCGAAAATCGTGCTGCCCAGGCCCAGTGAGGGCTGGAGGTCGTCGAGTCCCTTCACGTCGAAGAGGCCGATGGAGGAGACGGCGTACCAGGCCCCCAGCATTCCCTGGTCCTCGTCCTGTCCGTAGCCGTAGCCGTGGATGCCGTCCGTGCCGTAGAACTCATTGAGGATGGCGCGCACCCAGTGTTGCGTCCTCGACGGGCGTCCCGATTCGTTGAAGAGCCACGAGATGTGGAGCGAGGGTTCGTTGCCCTGGTTGTAAAGCGTGCGCAGTCCGGCAAAGGCCTCCACCTCCGTGCCTCCGCTGAAGATGCGTCGCTGCGAGAGTGTGAAGATGCTGTCGAGGCGCGCGTTGAAGACCTCGCTCCCCACCTTGGCGATCATCGCTTGCGGGTCGTGGGGCACATAGAAGGTGTATTGCCACGCGTTGCCCTCCTGGAATCCGCGCCACACCTCCAGCGGGTCGAAGTTCTCGACGAAGGTGCCGTCGTCGTAGCGCGGCCGCACGAAGTTGCACGTCGAGTCGTAGAGGTTTTCCCAGCCGTGCGACAGGCCCATCAGCCGATCGTAGTCGGCCTCTTTGCCCAAGGCCCGGGCCAGCTGCGCCACGGCGTAGGCACTGTAGCTATATTCCATCGTGTGGGACGCCGAGAAGTTGTAGAGTCCCCCATCTGCGGCATGAACGTGGGGCACGTAGCCCAGGCGCAGGAAGTCCTTGGTGTCGGCCTTGCCAGCTCCCCGCGGGCGGTCCTCCCATCCCAGCTCGTTCTTCAGGCAGGCCTCGTAGGCCAGCGGCAGGTCGAAGTCGCGTATGCCCGCCATATAGGCCGCCACGATCATGTTGCTCAGCTGATTGGTGCCCACGCCCGAGACGAAGCGGCTGCAGGCCAGTCCGTCGGCCAGCCAGCCACAGTCCTTGTAGACCTGCAGGTGGCTGCTGATATAGTCGCTCATGTGGTCGGGATAGGCCATCACCCAGAGCTGCGTCAGTCCCCACTGTGCGCCCCACATGGCGTCGGTATTGTAGAGGTTGAAGGCCGGACGCCCCTCCTTCGTCGGCAGGTGGCCCACCGTGCCGTCGTGCTTCGGATAGTCGCCCGAGACGTCGCTGCAGACGCCGCGCCCCAGCAGCGCATGGTAGAGGCCCGTGTAGAACTTCACTTTGTCCTCCCTGCGGTCTGTCTCGACGCGGATGCGCCCCAGCATCTCTTCCCATTGGCGCGCCGACTCTTCCCTGGCCTCGTCGAAGGTCAGCGTCCGCGCCTCGGCCAGTCGGTTCTGCCGTGCGTTCTCCACGGAGGTGTAGGAGATGCCCACCTTCACCGTCACCTGCTCGCCCTCCTTCGTGGCGAAGGAGAGATAGGCTCCCGCGCCCTCGCCGCGCGCCTCTCTCACCTGCCGATGGATGGTGGCGTCGTGGAAGGTGCCCCAGCGCTTCGGTCGCTTGCTGGTCGAGGCCGAGAAATAGATAGGTACGGTCGCCCCAGGCTGGTAAGCCTTGACGTATTCGGGATAGGTGACGACGAAGCCCTCGATGGTGCCATCGTCGAGGATGCGCACCTCTGCGTCCTTGATTGCTCCGCTCTCTCCCATACGGTGGCCGATGTCAAAGATGAGGTGGCTCTCCTGCGATTTGGGGAATGTGTAGCGCTGCAAGGCGACGCGTTGCGTGGCTGTCATCTCTGCCCTAATGCCGTAGTCCAGCAGCAGGACGCTGTAGTAGCTCGCCGTCGCTACCTCGTCGTCGTGGCAGAAGTGGGAGCGGTAGCCCTTTTGTATGCCCGCCTCCGTGGTGTCTCCGGGCACGGTGATGAGGCGCCCCGTGGTGGCCATGACGCTGATGCCGCCCACCTGGAACTCATGGGTGCAAGGAAAACTCTCGATCGATCGGTCGCGATAGTCGTAGCCCGTGGCCTGCCAGCCGTCCACGTTGCCGTAGTGGCCGTTGGTGGAGGGTCCGGGTTTGGCCATGCCGAAGGGCAGCGCGCCGGGCGCGAAGTGGAAGTAGCGACAGTGGGCCGTGCCGATGCGCGGCTCCACATATTGTCTCAGACCGTCTTGGCTCTGCGCCAGGACCGACGTGGAGAGAGCCCATAGCGCGGTGGCGAGCAGGGCGAGGAGGAAGATACGTTTCATCTATTTGGTGGTGTCGTTGGTTGGTGATGGTTGAAATTGACGTTGCAAAAGTAGCAAAAAAGGACTGATTGCGCAAATGATGCTAAAGAAAAAAGTAAGTAAGAGAGACGATAAAAGATGAGGAAAAATAGCATAGTAAACGTTTAAACGTGTTTTTGAAGAAAAAAGACCGTTCGCAGCGTGTTGGTATGAAGAAAAATGACTAACTTTGCAAGAGAAGCCAGCCCTCATGGCACGCGCTTCCCAACAAACAATTATACCTGAACGTTATGCAGAAATATGCTGAATACATCAAGGAGATAGAGATCGACTCGCTCTGGAGCGGCAAGAAGCACGTCTGCTGGGAGTTGCACCGACAGGTCAACATCCTGAGCGGCATCAACGGTGTGGGAAAGAGTACCATCCTCAACAAGGTGGTGCGGAGCCTGGCCCGTGGCGGCGAGTTGCCGAGCCATCCCGTCAAGGGGGTCCGCCTGCGTGTGGCGCCTGAGGAAGCACGCTGGGTACGTTTCGACATCATCCGCTCTTTCGACCGCCCGCTGATGAGTACGGAGATAACGGACAAGATCGACGCCTCCCTCGTCACCGAACTCGACTGGCAGATCTACAAACTGCAGCGGAAGTATCTCGACTACCAGGTCAATATCGGCAACCGCATGATCCAGGCCCTGCAGAAGGCCACACCCGAGGCTGCCGAGGAGGCCCAGCGCATCAGCCAACCGAAGCGGAAGTTCCAGGATCTCATCGACGACCTCTTCTCCGAGACAGGCAAGAAGATCGTGCGCACGGAGAACGAAATTCGCTTCGAACAGATCGGCGAGACGCTCATGCCTTATCAACTCTCCAGCGGCGAGAAGCAAATGCTGGTCATCCTGCTTACCGTGCTCATCGAGGACGGACAAAACTACGTGCTCTTCATGGACGAGCCCGAGGTGAGTCTCCACGTCGAATGGCAGAAGCGGCTCATCGACCTGATACTCGAACTCAACCCCAATGTACAGATCATCCTCACCACCCATAGTCCCGCTGTCATCATGAACGGCTGGCTCGACAACGTGACGGAGGTGTCGGAGATAACGGAGGACGAATAATAGGGAAGGCTGCGATATGGCAAAACGGTTGAAAGACAATATCACCTCCGACTACGTCACTGCCTCCAACCGCCTCAACGGGCGCAAGGCGAGGCGCAGGATCGTGGCCTACGTTGAGGCCTACGACGATGTCTTCTTCTGGCGCATGGTGCTTGCCCGCTACGAGAACGAGCATCGCTACTTCGAGGTGATGCTACCCACGCGCAAAAAACTCTCGCGCGGCAAGAAGTCGGTGCTGACGAGCCTGCTGCTCCACGGCACGGGCAAGGACATGCTGGCCTGCGTCGATGCCGACTACGACTACCTCCTCCAGGGGCGGACGGAGGACTCGAAACAGGTCTGCGACAATCCCTACGTTCTCCACACCTACGTCTATGCGATAGAAAACTACCAGTGCTACGGACCGAGCCTCCACGATATGTGTGTCTCTGTGACCCTCAACGACCGCAAGACCTTCGACTTCGACGCCTTCCTGCGTCGCTATAGTCAGATCATCTACCCCCTCTTTCTGTGGAACATCTTCTTCTATCGGAGGAGGAAGAACAACCTCTTCACCATCGCCGACTTCAACAATGTCGTGGCTCTCGGCGCCTTTTCTACGGGCAAGGCCTCCGTCCTGCTCGACAACCTGCAGCGCAAGGTCAACCGCAAGCTCGCTGCCCTGCGCAAGGGCAATCCGGGGACGAAGGAGAAGCTCGGTGAATTGTCGCGCGACCTGTGCCGACTGGGTGTTACGCCCGAGACCACCTATCTCTACATCCAGGGCCATCATCTCTTCGACGGTGTCGTTGTGCCGATGATGCAGAAGGTCTGCGACCAGCTCATCCGCTCCCGTGAGAATGAGATCAACCGTCTGGCGGTCCACAACACGCAGCGCCTCAACGAGTTGTCCTGCTACGACCATAGCACGGTCGATATTGTGCCGACGCTCCGCCGCAACATGGGTTTCATGCAGTCGGAACCCTACCGTCGCCTGCTCTCCGATGTGGAGCGTTGTCTGAAATTGGGAGAAGTCAAGGTCAAGCCCGCCAAGCACGAGGACAACCCCGCCGAGGTCAAGCCCGCCCCCACCAAGGTAGAGACTAAGCCTGTAGAGGTAAAGTCCGAGACTACCGAGGTAAAGCCCGCCGAGGATAAAATCCCGCTCGTCGAGGCTGAGAATGAGAAAGAGGAGTTGGGACAATAACAAGCAATGATCAAAACACCCCAGTCGCTCCATTTATCGGATGAACCAAAAGAAAAACAAGGAAAAGTTTGGCCCACTAAGCTAAAAACCGTATCTTTGTGCCAATGAAAAAGCAAGGAATCAATCCCGTCAATTGGAGCAAGAATATCATCATCGTCGATGCCGATTTCGTCGATCACGTCGCCTTCGACCTGATAGTCAACTTTGAACGCATGTTGGGACGTCGCATCCCCCAGGCCGACCTCAGCCAATGGCTGGTGGACGTTGCCCTTGATGGACGCCTTCGCCCGGGCGACCACGAGACCCAGGTCGTGTTGCTCCACGACCGCAAGACCCCGAAGCTCCTCCATTTCTCCCCCGCCGACTATGAGTCCGAACTCGACGGCAAGGCCTTCCGCTCAGAACAGTTGGGCGAGTTTATCATCAACTGCATCGCCACGGGCGAGGAGGGACAGGCGAAAGGTCCCGTGCTGACCGACTTGGTCCGCCTCTTGCTTTCGGAAGAGGAAGTGACGCGCCTGATGGTAGTCCCCGACGGCAGTGACTCCTCGCTCTGGCAGGAGCTGCGCCAGGCCCTCCGCGATGTCGATGACGAGAAGAAGCACGTCACGCTCTTCACCATGCAGCCCACGCAGACTGCCGGCTGCCGCGAGGAGATGCTCGGATTCTCCCTCATGGACGCCCTCGGCATCACCCAGGCAGAGATAGACCAAAAGATGAAATAACAAGATAAAACGAAACATAGAATGAGCAGAGTATTAATGATCGGCGCGGGTGGCGTGGCTACCGTCGCCGCCTTCAAGATTGCGCAGAACACGGACGTCTTCACCGAGATGATGATCGCAAGCCACCATGTGGAGAAATGCGACCGGCTCGTGAAGGCCATCCACGACAAAGGCTACAAGATGGACATCCAGACGGCCGAGGTCGATGCCGACGACGTGGAGCAGTTGAAGACCCTTATGTCGAGCTACAAGCCCGAATTGGTCATCAACCTCGCCCTGCCGTATCAGGACCTCACCATCATGGAGGCCTGTCTGGCCTGCGGCTGCAACTACCTCGACACCGCCAACTATGAGCCCAAGGACGAGGCCCACTTCGAGTACAGTTGGCAGTGGGCCTACCGTGAGCGCTTCGAGCAGGCGGGCCTCACAGCCATCCTCGGTTGTGGTTTCGACCCGGGTGTCTGCAGTATCTTCACGGCCTATGCCGCCAAGCACTACTTCGACGAGATCCACTACCTTGACATCGTAGATTGCAACGCTGGAGACCATCACAAGGCCTTCGCCACCAACTTCAATCCGGAGATCAACATCCGCGAGATCACGCAGAAGGGCCTCTACTACGAGGATGGCAAATGGCTTGAGACAGACCCGCTGGCCGTCCACAAGACGCTTAACTATCCCAACGTGGGACCGCGCGAGAGCTACCTCATGCACCACGAGGAGCTGGAGAGCCTCGTGCTCAATTTCCCGACCATCAAGCGCGGTCGCTTCTGGATGACCTTCGGACAGCAGTATCTCACCTATCTCGACTGCATCATGAACCTTGGTATGGGACGCATCGACGAGGTGACCTACGAGGCACCGCTCGCCGATGACCCGACGAAGAAGGTGAAGGTCAACATCGTGCCGCTGCAGTTCCTCAAGGCCGTCCTCCCCAATCCGCAGGACCTCGGCGAGAACTACGAGGGCGAGACTTCCATCGGATGCCGTATCCGTGGCATCAAGGACGGCAAGGAGCACACCTACTACGTCTATAACAACTGCAAGCATCAGGAGGCCTACAAGGAGACGGGTATGCAGGGCGTGAGCTACACGACGGGCGTCCCGGCCATGATCGGTGCGAAACTCTTCTTGGAGGGCGTCTGGAAGAAGCCGGGCGTGCACAACGTGGAGGAGTTCGATCCGGATCCCTATCTGGACGCACTGGACAAGTACGGCCTGCCCTGGCACGAGGAGTTTGACAAGGACTTGGAGTTGTAATCATCCCTTTTCTCTCCCCCTGCTTCGCCGAAGACCCTCCGTGGCTTCCGGTCAGGCAGGGGAGGAGGGAGGTTTAGCAAGATAATACATAGAAAAAAATATGGCAAAGAAAGAAGATGCCGCGCAGGACCCGAAGGCCGACAAGATGAAGGCCCTTCAGGCAGCGATGGCCAAGATAGAGAAAGATTTCGGCAAGGGTTCCATCATGCGCATGGGCGATGAGCATGTGGAGCCCGTCGATGTGATCCCCACGGGCAGCATTGGCCTCAATGCTGCCCTGGGCGTGGGCGGCTATCCCCGTGGCCGTATCATCGAGATCTACGGACCAGAATCTTCTGGTAAGACGACGCTCGCCATCCACGCCATTGCCGAGGCACAGAAAATGGGCGGTGTGGCCGCCTTTATCGATGCGGAGCACGCCTTCGACCGCTTCTATGCCCAGAAGTTGGGTGTAGATGTCGATAACCTTTGGATCTCGCAGCCCGACACGGGAGAGCAGGCCCTGGAGATCGCCGACCAGCTCATCCGCTCCTCCGCCATCGACATCCTGGTGGTGGACAGCGTGGCGGCCCTGACTCCGAAGAAGGAGATCGAGGGCGACATGGGCGATAGCAGCGTAGGACTTCAGGCGCGCCTGATGAGCCAGGCACTGCGCAAACTGACGGGTACGATCTCGAAGACCAACACCTGCTGCATCTTCATCAACCAGCTGCGCGAGAAGATCGGTGTGATGTTCGGCAGTCCCGAGACCACCACGGGTGGCAACGCCCTGAAGTTCTACTCCTCCGTCCGACTGGATATCCGCAGGATCTCCTCCATCAAGAATGGCGACCAGGTTATCGGCAACCAGGTCCGCGTCAAAGTGGTCAAGAACAAGGTGGCGCCGCCCTTCCGCAAGACGGAGTTCGACATCATGTTCGGTGAGGGAATTTCCAAGGCCGGTGAGATTATCGACTTGGGTGTGACCTACAATATCATCAAGAAGAGCGGTAGCTGGTTTAGTTACAAGGACACGCGCCTGGCGCAGGGCCGCGACGCCACGAAGCGACTGCTCCAGGACAATCCCGAACTCTGCGAGGAGCTGGAAGCGCTCATCATGCAGGCCATAACCAATCCTTCCGAGGAACAGAAGGTTGCAGCGAACACAGCGTCCAAAACCAACGTCGGCGACAGTATCGAAGGCAGCGAGGCCTAATATAGAAAAGCCGCAGGAGGCTATGATATAGAAAAGGGGGATGGAAAGCAAGTGCTTCCCATCCCCTTTTTCGGTCCCTGGCTCTCAGGCCAAAGAATTTATCTGTCAGCCTGGAAGAGCGGATCCTCCGGCATCACCATGATCGGCTTCTGTTGCTCGGCCTTGATGATCTCGTCGGAGCAGTACTTCTTGTTGACCACCAGGCGGAACATGAAGTTCTCAAACCACTCGTTGGTCATGATCAGGCAGCCGTTCTGTCCGTAGCTGGCGCCCCAGCTGTTCTCCACCTTCCACTTCTTCGGCTGGCCGTTCTCGTCGAGATCGACGGCCACGAGCGTCATGGCGTGGGTAGAACCGCTGTCGAAGGTGCTGATACGGTCGGCCTTGTCCATGGGGAAGGTCGTTCCGTAGAGCGATCCGTAGTCGTAGTTGTCCATGGCGAGGTAGCCGCGCTTGCGGTCAAGCTGCTTGCCTACGTCGTAGCTGGAGTACATCTTCGTGCTGTCCTTGAGTGAGGCGATGGCAAGTTTGGCAATTTCCTCCACGGGCAGGTTGAGATACTTCCAGTTGTGGCCGTCGTAGGTGTGGCGGTCATACTCCACCTCGTAGGTCTTCCAGTAGGGACGGCGCGGGTCGTTCATTACCATCACGAAGGTGCCGTTGAGCGGATGGCCCACGGTCTCGTCGTAGAACTCCTTCGGGGTGTACTTGCGGGGCTTGCCCACGGTCTTGCCGTTCTTGTCCTTGAAGGCGTAGGTAAACTCCTTCACCGGGTTGCCCAGCGAGACGGTCAGCATGTGATAGACCGTGCCGAGCATCTCAGTCTTGCGGGCCTGAATGTCGCGCTTCGACTTCTTGGCAGCCACCATCTTGCGCAGTTCCAAACCAAACTCGCGCAACTTCGAGGAGATCAGCTCCGCCATACGTGAGGTGTTCTCTGCGGAGTAGGGCTCTGGCATGGCCTCCATCGGCACGACACCATACTTCTCAGCCAGGTCAGCAGCACCACAGAACGTACCGCCGTCATTGAGCGGATTTTTGAAGAAGAACTGCACGCGCTGGTCGTCAATGGGTTTATCGGCGCAGTCGATCACGCCCTGCAGCATCAGGTTGGCCTTTTCCAGCTGGTCGTAGAAGGAGAGATAGACCTGACTGTACTCCACGCGGATACTGTCCTTGTGCAGACGGGCGAAGTTGGCACGCAGCACGTTGAGGCCCGAGAACAGCCAGCAGCGTCCCGAACTCTTCTGGTTGTGGATGCTCTGTGCGGGGGTCTCCACGCTGAAGTAGGTGTCCAGACGGCCCTGCTCCTTGAAGTTCAAGGCCAAGTCGTCGATCTTGTTGGTTGCCAGCGCATTGCTGATCACGCGGTCACTACTCTGAACGCCATTGCGCTCGATCTGTGTGAGCATCTCGCTGGAGATGCCGCCACCCTTAGTCGGCGTCTGCGCATGGCCCTGCATCGTGAGGCAGAGAAGAGCCGCCGCTAAAATTTGGTTCTTTCTCATACTTTGGTTGGTTGTTTCCCCGCCCCACATCCGCACTTGCCGATGGGGGCGGGGGGATAGATATTAGGATTTGCTATTTTATTGTATTTCTCAAAATCGTGTTGTTTCTCTCTCAAAGCCGTTAGGTCCCTTGAGTCTCTGGCCCCGAAGTCCTACTTCTCGAGGTCGTAGGCGTGCTTCGGGTAGTCGATGGTGTAGTGGAGTCCGCGACTTTCCTTTCGCTCGATGGCCTGTCGTGTGATGAGGTAGCCGACGTTGATCATGTTGCGTAGCTCGCAGATGTCCTTCGTCGCCTTCACGCGTTTGAAGAGTGCTTCCGTCTCCTCATAGAGCAAGTCGAGGCGGTCCCATGCGCGCTTCAGTCGCAGGTCGGAGCGGACAATGCCGACATAGTTGGACATCACCTGTCCCACCTCCTTGATGCTCTGTGTGATGAGCACTTTTTCCTCGTTGGTCATCGTGCCCTCGTCGTTCCACTCCGGCACACGGTCGTTCCAGTCGTAGCCGTCCACCACCTGCAGGCTGTGCTTGGCTGCTGCGTCCGCATAGACCACGGCCTCTATCAGCGAGTTGCTGGCCAGTCGGTTGCCACCGTGCAGTCCCGTGCAGGAACACTCGCCCAGGGCATAGAGACGATGGATGGAACTCTCGCCGTTGAGATCCACCTTGATGCCGCCACACATATAGTGGGCCGCCGGGCGCACGGGGATCATCTCCTTCGTGATGTCAATGCCGATGCTGAGACATTTCTGGTAGATGTTGGGGAAGTGCTGGCGCGTCTCCTCCGGGTCCTTGTGGGTCACGTCGAGGCAGACATGGTCCAGGCCGTGCGTCTTCATCTCCTTGTCGATGGCCCGCGCCACGATGTCGCGCGGGGCCAGGGAGAGGCGCTCGTCATATTTCTCCATGAAGGTCTCACCTGTGGGCAATTTCAGAATGCCGCCGTAGCCGCGCATAGCCTCGGTGATGAGGTAGGCCGGATGGGTCTCACCCGGGTGGTAGAGCGACGTGGGGTGAAACTGTACGAACTCCATGTCCTTCACCGTGCCCTTGGCGCGATAGACCATGGCCTCGCCGTCGCCTGTGGCGATGATGGGATTGGTCGTCGTCTGATACACCGCTCCGCAACCGCCCGTACACATCAGCGTCACGCGGCTCAGATAGGTGTCCATCTTCTGGGTCTCCGGATTGAGCACGTAGGCTCCGTAGCACTCGATGTCGGGCGTGCGCCGCGTCACCTCAACGCCGAGGTGGTGCTGCGTGATGATCTCCACAGCGAAGTGGTTCTCCTTGATCTCGATGCGCGGATGGTTACGGCAGGCCTCCATCAGGGCGCGCTGGATCTCGGCGCCTGTGTCGTCGGCATGGTGCAGGATGCGAAACTCGCTGTGGCCGCCCTCGCGGTGGAGGTCAAAACTACCGTCCTCCTTGCGGTCAAACTGGGTGCCCCATTCGACCAGCTCCTGAATCTGTGCCGGCGCATTGCGCACCACCTGCTCCACGGCTTTGCGGTCGGAGATATAGTCACCTGCTATCATGGTGTCCTTGATGTGCTTGTCAAAGTCATCTACGGCGAGGTTCGTCACCGAAGCCACACCGCCCTGCGCGAACGAGGTGTTGGCCTCGTCGAGCGTCGTCTTGCAAATCATGCAAACCCTTCCCTTGTGCGCCTTGGCTATCTTCAAGGCATAGCTCATTCCGGCGATACCAGCGCCGATGATCAGGAAATCGTATTTATGAATCATTTCTAAGCAAACAGTTGTGCTCCCTATGGGGAGCGGAATAACGTTTCGCCCGCAAAATTACTCATTTATTGGCAGATGGGCGAATGTTTCTCCCGATTTTTGTGCTTAGTTCCTTTGTGACGGCAGGAAGTTGCATGTTTTTTGAGAATTTATCGCCCAAGGCAAGGTGTAGATCTATTTTTCTTGGATCGAAATGGGAGTGGCTCCCCATTTTTTTCGTACCTTTGCAGTCGAACTATGACAAGAGTATTTCATCATCGACTCACGCCGGGCGAACTGTGCGGCATCCTGCTCCTCGCCCTTGCCTCGCTCTATTGCTTTTGGTTCGGCACGTGGCCCATGGCTGTGCTTGGTGCGCTGCTTGTGGCCGTGGCCGTGCGGGGCATCGACCGTGGCATCCATACCGACTATGTCCTCGACGACGACCAACTGACCACGCAAAGTGGCAGGATAGGGCGCCAACGGGGACAGGCCATCCCATTGCAGACCATCACGGCACTTCGCCGTATGCCCCGCCACCTGCTCACGGGCAGCTATGTGATGGTGGAGCATGGCGACCACAACATCAGTATCTTCACCCCGGAGAACGAAGCCTCGTTTGTCGAGGCAGTCGGCAAGCGTGTCTCTCTTGCCAAGAACACTTGCCAAGAAAAAGAAACAGAATCTTAATCTTAAAAACCTACAAAAGAACAATGACAAGTATTCGTAGAAAACTTTTCTTCCTCCTGACCGCCCTGCTGGCTCTGCCCATGCAGGCGCAGGTCAATCTCGTCTATGTTGATAGTGCCCGCATGGCTCGTCTCCTGGCCGAGGACGCCGGGCTGGTGGCAGCACCCGTTGCCGAAGTGGCCGACACCGATACGGTTCCTTTGGCGGACCGTCCCGTCGTCGCCGATGGCGCCGATTTCGACCGCCTTTGGACCGACCGTTTTGCCGACCGCATGGCCGCCATCATCGAGGATCCACTACTTCAAAGCACCCAAATGGCGGTGATGGTCTGGGACCTTAGTGCCGACCAGTGTGTCTATCGCTTTAACGAGGCCCAGCGGATGCGCCCGGCCTCTGTCCAGAAGTGTGTCACCGCCATCACGGCCCTCGACCGCCTGGGCGTGGACTATCAGTTTTCCACGCGCCTCTATTGCCGTGGCGACATCGACTCCACGGGCGTGCTCCACGGTTCGCTCTATTGTGTCGGTGGCATGGACCCCCTCTTTGGCGACGCCAATATGCGCGCCTTCGTCCGTGCGCTGCGTGAAAAAGGCATCCGTCGTATCACGGGCGACCTGCTGGCCGACAAGTCGATGAAGGACGACAAACCGATGGGAGAGGGCTGGTGCTGGGATGACGACGATAGCAATCCGCCGCTCTCGCCCCTGCTCTACAACCGTCGCGACCGCTTCATGGCCGAACTCTCTTCGCGCCTGCGAGCGGCCGGCATTGTCCTGGAGGGAACGCTGGGCGACGCCACGCTCCCCGCAGGATCCACGCTGCTGGCCGAGGAGACCCACGACCTCACGCGGGTGTTGCAGCGGATGATGAAGAAGAGCGACAACCTCCATGCCGAGTCGGTCTTCTACCAGTTGGCCAAGAGCACGGGTGTGCGGCGTGCAGGTGCGCGCCAGGGCCGACAGGTGATCAACCAGGTGGTGCGTGCGGCAGGCCTTGATCCTGCGCAGTACTACGCGGCTGATGGTTGCGGACTCTCGCTCTACAATTATGTCACGGCCGACCTCCTCGTCCACCTCTTGCGCCTCAACTACCATAACACGGAGGCCTACGAGGCCCTGCTTCCCACGCTGCCCATCGCCGGACGCGACGGCACGCTCCGCAAGCGGCTTCGTGGCACGGCGGCCGATAGCAATGTGCGGGCCAAGACGGGCACGGTGACGAGTGTCAAGACGCTTGCTGGATTCTGCACGGCCAGCAATGGCCACCGCCTGGCCTTCTGCATCCTCAACCAGGGGACCATCCGCGCCAGCCAGGCCAATGGGCTGCAGGACCGCATCTGCCGGGCGATGTGTGAGTAGGACCGATAATAACTTTCAGAAACCATCAACCAAATACCCTATATATAATGACTAAGATCGTAGAAAGAATAGCCGCGCTCCGCCAGGTGATGGAGCGCGAGGGACTGGGGGCTTTCATCTTCCCCAGCACAGATGCACACAATAGTGAGTATGTCGCCGACCACTGGAAGGGCCGCGAGTGGATCTCAGGCTTCAATGGTTCGGCCGGCACGGTCGTCGTCACGATGGATGCTGCCGCGCTCTGGACCGACTCCCGCTACTTCCTTGCTGCCGAGGAGCAACTCCGCGGCACGGGTATCATGCTGATGAAACTCAAGGTGGAGGGCACGCCGACGATCACCGACTGGCTGGCCGAACAACTTCGTGGGGCCTCCCATCCTGTGGTGGGTCTCGACGGATGGGTCAATGGCACGGACGAGGTGCAGAGAATGCAGGCCTTCTTCCAGGGCTACGATATCCAGGTGCGTACCGATTTCGACCCGCTCAACGAGATTTGGACGGACCGCCCCTCCATCCCGACAGCGAAGGTGGAGCTCCATCCCCTGGAGTTTGCTGGCGAGACGACGGAGAGCAAATTCGCCCGCATCCGTGAGTCGCTGCGCAGTTGTGATGCCGAGGCCATGCTCGTCTCAGCCCTCGACGACATTGCCTGGACTTTGAATCTGCGTGGCTCCGACGTCTATTGCAATCCTGTCTTCGTCTCCTACTTGATGATAGAGCAGGAAAGTGCCACGCTCTTTGTCAACGAGGAGAAACTCGACGACGCGGTGCGTCGCTACCTCTCCGACCTTGGCGTGGCGGTGCAGCCCTATGTTGCCGTGGCCGACTACCTGCGGTCTCATGCCTTCGAGGGCGGTCTGCTGCTGGACAGTGTGAAGACTTGCTACTATCTCGCCTCCTGTGCCCTCGAGAAATCGGTGGTGAGGTTTGCCCCGTCGCCCATCCCCGCCATGAAGGCGGTCAAGAACGAAGCCGAGATAGCGGGCTACCGCCGTGCCATGACGCGCGACGGCGTGGCGATGGTGAAGTTCCTGCGCTGGCTTCAGCCTGCTGTGGAGGCAGGAGGACAGACGGAGATTTCCCTCGACAAGAAACTCACGGCCCTGCGTGCGGAGCAAGATCTCTTCCGTGGCATTTCCTTCGATACCATTGTGGGCTATGAGGCCCATGGTGCCATCGTCCACTACGAGGCCACTCCCGAGACGGATATCCCCGTGGAGCCCCATGGCTTGGTCTTGATCGACAGTGGCGCACAGTATCAGGACGGCACGACCGATATCACGCGCACGATAGCTTTGGGTCCTGTCACCGAAGAGCAGCGCCGCGTCTATACGTTGGTACTCAAGGGCCATATCCAGTTGGAACTGGCAAAGTTTCCCGATGGTTGCAGTGGCACGCAGATCGACGCCTTGGCACGCGAACCGTTATGGCGCGCGGGTCTCAACTACCTCCACGGCACGGGCCACGGCGTAGGTTCCTACCTCAATGTCCATGAGGGTCCCCACCAGGTGCGCATGGAGTATATGCCGGCTGCCCTGCGTGCGGGAATGACCGTCACCAACGAGCCTGGCATCTATCTGGCCGACCGCTTTGGTGTGCGCATCGAAAACACGTGCTTGATCAAGGACTATATGGAGACCGAACTGGGCCGCTTCTTGCAGATGGAGTCGCTGACGCTCTGTCCGATAGACCTTGCACCCGTCGATTGCTCCCTCCTCACCGCCGAGGAGAAGCAGTGGCTCAATGACTACCACCAGATGGTCTGCGAGAAGCTCACTCCCCATCTCGATGGCGAAGACTTGGCCTGGCTCCAGGATCATTGCAAGCCCATCGAGGCGTAACCTTAGGTCTTGTCTCAGAAACCATGGCAATGTTGTCTCGATTGCGACGTGGCGTGTTGTGGATGAGCCGGGCAAAGTATTGCCGTGGCTTCGGTATCCAGTCGCCCTGGGCCTACCGCTTCGTGCGCTATGTCGTCAATGAGCACTATCCCTACTATGCCTACGACGACCTCCGCCCCCTGTTCCCGCATCTCTCAAAGCGGGAACGGAGGGTCTGCGAACTCTACCTTCGTATCGCCAACCACCAGCAGGCCGACGAGGCCGTGCTGGTGGGCGATGTCTCGGAGGCCAAGCGGGCCTACCTTCATGCGGGTTGCCTCCGGATGGCGTTTTCTTCGATGGGGGAGGGGGCTTGCTCACTTGCTGAGGATTCCTTCTCGCTGGCTGTCGTGGCCCATGGACAGGATATGGAGCAGCAGGTCCTGGCCCTGATCAACCGGGCCACAGATGCTTCCCTGCTCATCGTAGAGGGCATCCACCGCAATGGAGAGACCCGCCGCAGCTGGGCGCGCATCTTGCAGGACAAGCGCGTACGTGTCAGTTTCGATCTCTACTATTGTGGCCTTCTCTTCTTCGATAAGAAGAAGTATAAGCAGCACTATAAGATCAACTTTTAGTGCAAAAAGCTTCCGTGTGCCCCCAAGATTCGTGGCTATTTCTATTGATATAGGTAGTTATTCCTGCTTATATAGGTAGTTATTTCAACTTTGTTTGCAGTGTGTGCGAAAAAATACGCCATAGCGCTTGCAGTTCAAATAAAATATAGTATATTTGCACGCAAATTTTTATAAACTTAAAGACAGAAGACTATGTATTGGACTCTTGAATTGGCTTCAAAGCTGGAAGACGCGCCATGGCCCGCAACAAAGGATGAGCTGATAGACTATGCCACACGATCGGGCGTACCTCTGGAGGTGCTTGAGAACCTGCAGGAGATCGAGGACGAAGGAGAGGTTTATGAGGGTATAGAGGATATTTGGCCCGACTACCCCACCAGGGAGGATTTCCTCTTCAACGAGGACGAGTACTAATCGCTCACAAGCTGACTTTCTTTATCT
>OIBR01000344.1_pt1 | contig 17317 bp, 17 predicted proteins | sample 1581101 | NCBI WGS metagenome assembly OIBR01 (sample SAMEA3882522, study PRJEB24775) | human gut metagenome | biome: human-associated habitat; feature: intestine environment; material: feces | place: Netherlands | collected 2009/2010
AGCACAGAAAGACTCCGAGAGTACATTAGTATGAATGCAATCTAATTAGAAATTCATCTAAATACTTTTTATCACAGGGAAAGCGAAAAGTCAATAAGCATTTCGAAAAAATTCTAAATAGTTTTATTGTTGATTTTGAGTTGCTATTTTCTGTAGAATACGCTACGATAAGGGAAAAGTTGTAGAAAAAGGGGGACAAAAACATGAAAAAACACCTGTCCGTGCGCTACGGCACGATTCAGGGCTGCTACTGGATGGGATACGCGGCACTGATGGGGTATGCCAGCGTCTATCTTCTTGAAAAAGGCTTCACAAACACACAAATCGGCCTTCTGACGGCAGTTGGCTGTATCGTGTCAGCGGTTCTGCAGCCTGCGTTGGCATCCTACGCAGATCGGCCGGAAAGCCCGTCCGTACGAACAATGCTCCTTGGAGCGAACCTGATTCAGCTTGTTCTTATCATTTCCCTTGCTGCAACGGCAGAAAGCAGTTCTATGGTGGCAAGGACACTGCTGTACGGCGCAAGCATTACGATGCTGATGCTGATGATTCCGTTCGTTAATTCTCTTGGTATGGAGACGATCCGCCAGGGAGAGGAACTTGATTACGGAATCGGGCGCGGCATGGGTTCCGTTGCATATGCGATTGCATCATGGCTGCTCGGCCGGCTGACCGCATCCTTTGGAGCAGACATGATTCCGATCTGGGCTATCGCGCTGACCATTCTTTTTCTCGCCTGTGTATTTCGTTTTCCATTTAAAAAGGACGGAAAAAAAGCAGAAGCAGAAAAAGAAGAGACAGGAGCAGCCGGTCCGGTCGATTTTCTGAAACGGTATCCGTCCTTCGTGGTAGTACTGCTTGGCTGCATTCTGATCTTTATGTCACATAGCCTGATTAACAGCTTCAATTATCAGATTGCAATGGCAAAAGGTGGTGGCAGCGGTGAGATGGGAAATGCGATGACCATCTCTGCAGTTTCCGAGCTGCCAACGATGTTTCTGTTCGGCTATCTGCTGAAAAAGAAGAGCAGTGTTTTCTGGTTCCGCCTCTCCGGCCTGTTTTTTGTCCTGAAAAGCATAGGAACCTTCCTGGCCTTTAATATTCCGACATACTACGCTGTTCAGCCGTTCCAGATGTTCGGCTGGGCGCTGATCAACGTCGCCTGCGTCTATTATGTGGACGGCATCATGGAGCCGCAGGATTCGATTAAAGGACAGGCATATATGGCGATGACCATCACCGCAGGAAATGTAATGAGCTCCCTGTTTGGCGGCTGGCTTATCGATGCAGCCGGTGTTGGCGCGATGCTGATCTGCGCATCTCTTGCGGCCTTCATCGGCTGGCTGATTGTGTGCCTCGGTTCGAAAGAAGCAAAAACTGCATAGGAAGGATAAAAGAAAGCGCCCGAAACCGAACGTGGTTCCGGGCGCTTTGCCGTACAGCTCTTATTTATTTCTGTTTCCTGTATACTTCTCATCACAGTATTTGCAACGGTAAACCTCTTTTTCCGGGTCAGCCAGGATAAAGACATGTTTTAATCCCTGCTCAATAGAGGTGATACAGCGCGGGTTTTTACATTTAATCACATCAACCACCTGTTTCGGCAGATGAAGTTCTTTTTTCTCCGTAATCTCGCCGTCTTTAATGACATTGACAGTGATATTGTGATCGATAAAGCCTAAAATGTCAAGATCCATCTTATCAACCGGACACTCAACTTTCAGAATGTCCTTTTTTCCCATTTTTTCACTTTTGGCATTTTTAATAATGGCTACGGTACAGTCCAGCTTGTCCAGTCCCAGATCATGGTAAATGGTCATAGCCTTTCCTGCTTTAATATGGTCGAGCACGAAGCCCTCTTCAATACGTCCTACGTTCAGCATAGCGAAAGATGCTCCTTTCTTAATCGACTTTGATGTTCAGCAGCGTCAGAATCAGGGCTGCTACCACACAGATCCAGTAATTGCGTAAAAATGCGGCTTTTCCGCGGGTTTTCAGTTCCTCTCGAGTCCACATAAAAAAGACCTCCCTCTTAATGTAAGTGTAAACAGCAGATAATTCTGCCAAGTCACGATTATCTTACCATGGAGCAGGTGAAACATCAAGACAGCTTAAGGAAAGTTTAAGAAATTGGCAGAAAGATTAAAGTGGAAATGTGCATTCTTAAATAAAGATTTTACTTGTGAAGCGGGGATGAATGTGCTATAATCTCTCCGGTGCGTCAGAACGCAGCGGGGCCGGGTTTCTCCGGGGTGCGTTCTGAAAAAAAAGAAACCTGTACGTTGAATTGACAAAGAGAGCGAGGAATTTACGTGTATCTGACAAAGGACGAGTTTCTGCAGAAATTTGGAATTCTGCCGCAGGAATTTGAAGAAGCAGATATTTCCTGGGAAGAACTGCTGGAAATTGCGGATGATTATGAACGGCGCCGGCCGACGCTGGAAAAGATCCGAAAATAATTCGTAGCAGAATTTCTGCAGGACAAGGAAAAAGAGATCGGACTGCAGTCGTACCACAGCCGCCTGAAGGACACCGAACATCTGGTGGAAAAGCTGGTGCGCAAGCGTCTGGAAAATTATGCAAAATACCGGAAAATGGATGCGACAAACTACATGCGTTATGTGACAGACCTGATCGGAATCCGGGGACTCTTGCTGTATCGGGAGGACTGGGTAAACTTCCATAAATACATTATCCACTGGTTTAAAAACGATCCGGAAAAATACATCCGTGATTACGGCCGTGACTACGACCAGAACGCATCGGGCTATATGGCAGAGCCGCCGAAAGTCCATACAAGACTTGGCGATTACGCCGACATCTATGTGAACTGGATTCCGGAGGAGAACATTCTGGACCGGAAACATTACCGTGCGGTGCATTACATTGTCGTTTACCGCGGCGTCTACATTGAAATTCAGATTAAGACGCTGTTCGAGGAGGGCTGGGGAGAGATTGACCACAGCATTCTTTATCCGCGGCGCAAGGGAAACGCCATGCTGACAGAGTTTTCCGAGCTGCTGAACCGTCTGGCGGGCATGGGAGATGAGATGGGATCGTTCTATCGCCGTCTCCAGGTTGTGCCGGATGAGAAGTTCCAGAGCAAGGAAACGATCGTGCGCAAGCGTGAATTAAAACCGCAGGTCAAGGCAGCGGTGGAAAAACGCGATCTGAATGAAATTCATACGATGGATGATGCCGTCTGGAGCATACTGAAAGAATAAAACTGCTTTTCAGACATGGGAAAGGATAAAAAATGGATGGAAAAAACACGGGCCGCATGGGCTTCTCTCATGCAGCAGAGGACTCTGCGGAGAATATGATGGCGGCAGTCAAAGCCGGAAAAATCCGAAAACATCTGATGGGAAATACCTCGCCGATCCGCTACGGAACAATGGAAAAACGCGAGATGACCGAATATACCGACTTTGTCCGGACGAAAATGAATACAATAGAAAAAATATACACAAACTACGACGGACTTCTGGAAGAATTTTCCGAGGAAGTAATCCAGAGCCGTTACGCTGTTTTTTACGAAGAAATCGAGGAATTTGCCAAGAGTCTCGGCATCCGCGAGAAAATCCAGATCAGCGAGTCGCTGTTGAGCCATGCAGTGCTGGACTATTTCACGGATATTTCCCGCCTGAAACATTTTCATCAGGCAAAGCATATCAATTCATTGAAAGTGATCTCCTATGAGACCTACTGGCTGCTGCGGAGAAAACCGATCCAGATCCTGGTGGAGGATGAGACATCGGATGCGATGGCATTTCTGAACGAAAAGTTCGTCTTTTCCCGGATTGCCAAATATCTGATGGGCGACGGAAAACGGGTGATTTTAAGTCCGGAGACGAAAAAAGGCTTTCTGAATTATCTCGATTCGCTGTTTTATTACCTGAAATACCGCAATTACGATGCGGAAATGCTCGAGATGATGCTGATGGGCTTCAAAGCGGGTGTTCTCGTGGCGGATGATTTAAAGGAGCAGGAGTCCTGAAAAACGGGCGGAAGCGGAATACAACAAAATAAGATGAAGATCGAAAGAACCGGACGGGTCGTAAGGCTGCTGTCGGGTTCTTTTTTTGTGCGGTGCTGCATAAAGTGCAGAGAAAACATTGCGATGCATGGACAGAAAATTGTTTAACAATGGAGGGACGGGAACTGCTTTCCTTTGGAACTTTGTACAGGGAGGAATGGATATGGCCACGCTCGAAAAAATCAATGCATTTCTAAAAGCGGTGAATGCAGCCGCCTGGGGGCCGCCGCTTCTTTTTCTGCTGCTTGGGACAGGCATTTTTCTGACCATCCAGCTTCGCGCGCTACCCATTCGACGGTTGTTCTTTGCGCTTCGTACAGCATTCGGCCGTGAGGCGAGGTACAGAGGGGAGAAAACAGAAGCGGGAGTTTCGCCGTTCGCATCGCTGATGACGGAACTTGCGGCGGAGATCGGGACGGGCAATATCGTTGGGGTTGCCTCCGCAATGGCGCTTGGAGGACCGGGAGCACTGGGATGGATGATGCTGGCGGCGGTTGTGGGACTTGCTTTGAAATTTTCTGAGAGTTTTCTCTCGGTGCAGTACCGGATGCAAAGAAAAGACGGAACATACTGCGGCGGTCCGATGGTGACGCTGACCAGAGCATTTCCGGGGGAGCGGCTGGCGAAGATGCTGGCTGTGTTTTTTGCCGGAAGCGCCGTGCTGGTATCTCTCGGAATGGGCAATATGACGCAGGCAAACTCGATTGCGCTGGCGATGCAGGATACGTTTGGCGTGGCAAGAGAAAAAAGCGCGTTGGTGCTGACGATTCTTCTTCTGCTCGTGGTGACAGGCGGACTGCGTTCCATTGCAAAAGCGGCGGAGGTGCTGGTACCGGGAATGGCACTCTTTTATCTGGGCGGGGCAGGAATGGTAATCGGTCTGCACGCCGGAGAGCTTCCGCGGACACTGCTTGCGATAGTACGGGACGCGTTTTCTTTCCGGGCGGCATCGGGAGGAGCGGTGGGTGCGGGAATTTCCCTGCTGCCGCCGGCCTTGCGGTATGGAATTTCCCGCGGTGTGTTTTCGAATGAAGCAGGGCTTGGAGCAGGCGGAATCAGTGCTGCGGCGGCACAGACCGACGATCCCGTGCGGCAGGGGTACATCAGCATGACAGGTGTGTTCGTTGATACCATGGTGATCTGTCTTGTGACCGGCCTTGCCGTTGGAGTGACCGGGGCGGCAGAGGGGGTACTGGAGGCGGAAAAAGCGGATGGAGCGGCAATGGTAATTCAGGCCTTTGAAAGTGTGTTCGGACCGGCGGGAGGTTATCTTGTTACGATCGGGATTCTGCTGTTCGCATTTGCAACGATGGCCGGCTGGGCATACCAGGGGGAGCAGGCGTTTCTCTGGCTGGTGAAAAAGGATAGCTTCGGAATGGTTTACCGTGTTTTCTTCTGCTTTGCAGCGTTTGCCGGGTGCGTCTGCATGGCGGAAACGGTCTGGAATTTTGCGGAGCTTGCCAATGCCTGCATGGCGGTGCCGAACCTGCTTTGTGTGCTGCGGCTCTGGAAGGAAGTAAAAGAGGAGGCATTCCGGTTTGAAAGCAGGATAAAAAAAGCGGAACAAAAGAAAGATAGAAATACATGAGAAACCGTATTTCCGGTCCTCAGGCAGATTTCGATGCGAGCTGATCGAGAGAGCCGAAAGAATATCCCATTTCTTCCCATTTCGTCAGCAGCTCATCGAGAATCTCCGCGTTGGTGGATGAGGTATTATGAAGCAGGACGATGGCACCGGGATGAATGCGTCCGGTCAACTTTTTGAAAGCCTCCTCGTGGGTCGGCTGCTGATCCTGGTACCAGTCTACATAGGCAAGACTCCAGAAAAAAGTCTGATAGCCGAGATCTTTTGCCATCTGCAGGTTCTGCGTGCTGTATTTTCCCTGCGGAGGCCGGTAAAATTTCACCATTTCCTGGCTGGTGGTCTCCTGGTAAAGAGCGGAAACACGGTTCAGCTCTTCGGAGAAGGCTTTCTGCGTGGAAATTTTGGACATATCCGGGTGCGACCAGGTGTGGTTTCCGACGATATGGCCTTCTGCCGCCATGCGTTTGACAAGATCCGGCTGGTCGGAGAGAAAATTGCCGACGACAAAGAAAGCCGCGGGTGCCTGATGCTTCTGGAGTGCGTCAAGGATCGCCGGGGTGTTGCCGTTTTCATAGCCGCAGTCAAACGTCAGATAGATGATGTTTTCTTCCGGTGAAGCGGCAAACCAGGCGTTGTAGGCGGCAAGCTCTTCGGATGTAGCATTGCCGACGGGAGTCTTCCCTTTTTCCGGGAAGGAGAGCCCCCAGTTTTCGGCAGCAGAGGAGAGGACGGGCATCGAAACGGAAGAAACAGGTGTCTCCGGCGCAGCAGAGAGAAAAACCGGGGCTGCCTTTCGGAGCGCACGGCAGGTAAAGTGGGACAGAACAGAGCCAAAAAGGAAAGCGGAGCAGAAAAAAGCGGCGGCGATACCGGCTTTTTTCAGGATCCGGCGGGAAAGGGGTGAAAGAGAACGCATAAAATCCCCCTCCAGGACTTTTTGAGACAATATATGTATGAATGAAAGAAAACATGCGGCACACATCTGTTTGACTTTACCTGCAATCTATGTCACAATGGCGGTAGAGTGGATGGAAAGGGCAGAGAAAAACAAGATGACAAAATATGAGGTTTTAAAAAAGTACTTCGGTTACGACTCCTTCCGGGAGGGACAGGAAATGCTGGTGGATGCACTTCTTTCCGGGCAGGATGTGCTCGGCATCATGCCGACCGGCGCGGGAAAATCGCTGTGCTATCAGATTCCGGCGCTTCTGCTGCCGGGGATTACGCTGGTAGTATCTCCTTTGATTTCCCTGATGAAGGATCAGGTATCCACCCTGAACCAGGCGGGAGTTCACGCTGCATTTCTGAACAGCTCGTTGAGTGCAGCGCAGTACCGGAAAGCACTTGGATTCGCCATGGAGGGCAGATACAAGATTATCTATGTCGCTCCGGAGCGCCTTCTGACACCGGAGTTTCTGTACGCGGTGCAGTCGATGGAGATTTCGATGATCAGCGTGGATGAGGCACACTGTATTTCCCAGTGGGGACAGGATTTCCGCCCAAGTTACTTGAAAATCACAGAGTTTGTAGATCAGCTTCCCACGCGTCCGGTGATCGGAGCCTTTACGGCAACGGCAACAAAAGAGGTGCGGGACGATATTGAGGCACTGCTGTCGCTGCGTGACCCGGTACGTCTGGTAACGGGTTTTGACCGGAAGAATCTGAAATTTACGGTACAGCAGCCGAAAGACAAATTTGCGGCTGCAGAGTCCTTTCTTGCGGAGCATGAGGCAGACTGCGGCATTATTTACTGTCTGACCAGAAAAAATGTGGAGGAGGTCTGTGAAAAGCTCGAACAGAAAGGGTATTCTGTCACAAGATATCACGCGGGCCTTTCCGATCTGGAACGGAAAGAAAACCAGGAAGACTTTATTTACGACCGGAAGCAGATCATGGTAGCGACAAACGCCTTCGGCATGGGAATCGATAAATCGAATGTGCGGTACGTCATCCATTATAATATGCCGAAAAATATGGAAAGCTATTATCAGGAGGCCGGACGAGCAGGCAGGGACGGCCTTCCGGCGGAATGTATTCTGCTGTATGCGGGACAGGATGTGATCACAAACCAGTTCTTTATCGAAAATATGGCACAGGAGAGTGAAGATCCCGAGACGACAGCGCTGATCCGCCAGAGGGAGGAGAAACGCCTGAAAAAGATGACATTCTACTGCTTCACGCACGAGTGTCTGAGAGACTATATCCTGCGGTATTTCGGAGAATACGGTTCCAACTACTGCGGAAACTGTTCCAACTGCCTCTCGGAATTTGAGACAGTGGATGTAACAGTCGCGGCAAAAGCAATTCTGGGCTGTGTGCGGGAATGCCGACAGCGCTACGGCACGACGGTGATTCTCGATACCCTGCACGGCGCAAACACTGCGAAAATCCGTCAGTACCATATGGATGAAAATTCCCATTACGGGGAGCTGTCAAAAGAGCCGGTTTACCGTCTGCGCCAGATCTTAAACGAGCTGCAGGTACGGGAATATCTCTATGTAACAGCCGACACCTACAGTATTGTGCGTCTTCTACCCAAAGCATCGGAGCTGCTGGATGAGGACGGCACGATGCTGATGAAGATGGCGAAAGAAGAAAAACGGATTCTGAAAGCCGCAAAAGAGAAGACAAAGACAAAAACCTCGGCAGCGGCAAAGGATCTTTCCAACGAGGAGGCCGCGGTATTCGAAAAACTGCGGGCACTCCGGATGGAGCTTGCAAAGGAGCATAAAGTGCCGCCGTATATTATCTTCTCGGATAAAACACTGATCCAGATGGCGATGGAGAAACCGTCCAACAAAGAGGAAATGCTGGCGGTCTCTGGTGTCGGCGAGAGCAAATTTGAAAAATACGGGGAACCGTTTCTTGCATGTCTTGCAGAAAGATAAAACAAGTCGTGTAAAAAAACGGGAAAACAACAGGAAAGGAAGAATACGCTTATGAAAAAAGAAAACGCAGTTATTTTTGGAGTGACCGGTGTTGTATTTGCCGCCGCGCTGATTGGAGGCGGAATCTATATGAAAACGGAACGGGACCGAAATCTGAATGCAGATACAGCAAGTGCCGCAGCGGACAGCAATAGGGCAGAAGAAGTACAGAAAGCCGTATTTCTTGCAGAAGATTCCGGGTTATGGTACCTGGGAGATCTGGAACACGGAAACATCTATGTGACACATACACCGTCCGACACACTTTACGATGAAAATGGAAATGCCATTGATCCGTCCGAGATCAAAAAAGGAGATTTTCTTCAAGTGGAGGGCGACGGTATTATGCTGAACTCCTATCCGGGACAATATCCGGGCATCAGTCGTATTATGAGAATCAGCGGCGGCACGGAGGCGGATGCAGAAAAATTCGATGAGGAACTTTCCAAGATTCTGCCGGAAAAGGATCCATCGGAAATTCCGTTTCTGAGTCTGTGCTACACACAGCCAAATGCCCAGGTGACAGCTATGGCAACACAGGGAGGTTATACCTGGTCTTATGTTGATGAGGACGGTAATGGTCAGAACGTCGTTGCGGACAGTGCGTTCATTCTGGAATGGACGGAACTGAATGATCTGAATACAGCAAATGACAAAGGAAAAACCGATCTGGAGCTTGTCTTCTCGGAGGAGCCGGATTCTGTCACAGCAGAAAGATGGCCGGCCGAAGACCGGGGGCAGAACTTTGGCAATGGTTACCCGGAGGGAGAAAGCGTTTCTGTGGAGCATGCGGAGAGCTGGAGCATTCCGGGAGCCGAGGCCGGCTACATCTACGAAGTGGACGCGGTATTCGAAAATGGAACCGTGTCATACGGATTTGAAGTGAAAAAGTAAAAAAAGACTTTCTTTTTCTGTGACATTATGCTATTTTTACTGTGAAAACAGAAAAATGCAATGTGCCATACGGCATAAGCAGCTGACTTTTCAAAAATCAGAATCCGTTTGACCGGAGGATGCGAGGAGGAATTTGTATGAAGTTAATTGTTGCTGTATTACGGAAAGAGGACGAGGTAGACACTATTGCCGAGTTGAACAAAAAAGGCTTTTTTGTGACGGAGCTTGCCACGACCGGCGGTTTCCTGAAGGAGAAGAACACAACACTGCTGATCGGAACCGATGATCATAAGCTCGACGCTGTGCTTGCGATCTTAAAACAGGAAGCAGGGCTTCGGAAAACAGTTACCTATGCGGCCACCCCGATGGAAAGCGGAAACTTCTGCCCGGGCGGAAATTGCTCTGTTCCGATTGATACCCAGACAGGAGGCTGTACTGTGTTTGTGCTGAACATGGAACAGCTGGAAAAATTCTAAGACTCTAAAGATTTTTAAATTCCGGCATATGATCCCGGTAGTGGAGCGGCAGATGCGTACGCTGACAGTCGGGATTGGAACGCTCTTTGATGGCAATTGCGGTGAAAAATCCTTTCCAGAGTTCTTCGTAAGGATCCGAAGTGGATTCCGTGAGGGAAAGGCGTTCTATTTCATCCGGAGAAAGACGGGTCAGATAAAAGGGCCGGTCAGCGGGATGCACGACGGCAAGCTGCCGGTTATCATCGAGAATCATCCAGTTTTCTGAGGGAAGCCGGTCAGAAAAATGGGGAGCGACCAGGGTCAGCACATTGGCTTTCGGGGAAATATGCGAGACCAGGATCGGAAAACCGGAGGAAATATTTGTAAAACGGATAAATTCCCGGAACGAATGCGCTTCATTTGTGACCTGACGGGAAACTTCAAAAGCGTGGAATACCGCCGGTTCCTGCAGCATATGCAGGGTATCCTTTCCATAGGAAAAGCCGTAGAGCAGAAAACGATAAATGATGTCGGGAGCGTCGCTTCTCTCGGACATTGCACAGAGATAGACGAGCCGCCAGGCTGCTGCGCCGATCTTCTTTTGAATGGATCGCGTGACGCTGGCGGCTTTTTCTGTGTCCGGCTCAACATGGCAGTAATCGCAGAACAGCTCCAGATTGCCGACTGGTTCCGTCATCAGCCGTACATTGCGGTAGCCGAGACGGGAATTCCAGGCTTCATAGATGCAGGTCAGGATCGACGCAAGATCCGGGCTGCAGGTGTAAACAGTCATAATAAAATCCTTTCTGAAATCAATTGATACAGACAACAGCCTTCTGCAAAAAGCGCAGATACAGCAAAAAGGCTTTTCCGTGAGAAGAACGCCCGGGATTATATATGCCCAGGTACGGCAGCATCAAACAGAGAAAGCTGCTGATACTGTTCCGGATGGGAAACCTCCCAGTTGGAGGCGGCTTCCTCTCCCGTGAGCTGCCGGGTCAGAAATTGCTGTTCCAGCCGCATGTGATACATCATTTTTCCCTCGCAGGTGATAAAATATTTGGCGCGTTTCAGCACCACACCGATCTTTTTCAGGTGCTCAAATGAAAGATGGGAGCTTCTGCGGCTCTTTACAATCCGCATGGCCGATTTCGGCCCGATGCCGGGAACGCGCAGAAGGTCGGTATACTCAGCCGTGTTAATCTCCACCGGAAACAGCTCCATATGGCGCAGCGCCCAGTCGCATTTCGGGTCGAGCTGTGCATGAAAGTTCGGGTGGGCTTCATCGAGCAGTTCATCCGCCTGAAAACCGTAGAAGCGGAGCAGCCAGTCTGCCTGATAAAGGCGGTGTTCCCGAAGAAGCGGCGGCTTGGTTTCACGTGAGGGCAGGGCGGAATCCTCGTTGACCGGAATGTAGGCGGAGTAAAAGACGCGCTTCAGGTCATACTGCTGGTAGAGAAGCTGTGAGGTGGAGAGAAGCTGGTAATCGTTTTCCTTTGTCGCACCGATGATCATCTGCGTGCTCTGGCCGGCAGGAACGAAGGGAGCAGAGCGTTCCTTTTCCGGCAGTGACCGCGCGGAGGAGGAAGAGATCCAGCCCAGATCGGCAGCGGAGGCGGAAATCTGCTTTCGTGTATCGAAAATGGAGTGGGAGAGATAGCGGTTTCCCGAGGATCGCTCTAAAAAAGCGCTTTTCCCTGCGGTCAGCCGGTAATCTACAATACCGGACTGGATCTGGCGCATGGGTTTTAAAATCGCTTTCTGTGTCTTCTGCGGGGCCAGTTTCTGCAGCCCTTCTCCGGTCGGGAGTTCCAGATTGACGCTCATGCGGTCGGCGAGATAGCCGGTCTTTTCGATCAGCTCGACGGGTGCGCCCGGGATAGCTTTGACGTGGATGTAGCCGTTAAAGCGGTAACGATTACGTAAAAGATGCAGAGTGCGGTACATGAGCTCCATCGTATGGGCAGGATTTTTGCAGACGGCGGAACTTAAAAAGAGTCCCTCAATATAGTTTCGGCGATAAAATTCCGTGACGAGTGTACAGACCTCCTCTGGTGTAAACGTGGCGCGCTGCCGGTCATTCCCGGCGCGGTTGACGCAGTATTTACAGTCGTAGATACAGTCGTTGCTCTGCAGAATTTTTAACAGAGAGATACAGCGTCCGTCGGAAGAAAAGCTGTGGCAGATACCGCAGGAGACCGAATTGCCGAGATGTCCCTGTTTTCCGGCACGGTTCACACCGCTGGAAGTGCACGCAACGTCGTATTTGGCCGCGTCAGCGAGAAGATTCAGCTTCTCGGAGAGAGAAAGTGTTTGTGATGATAACTGCATGGCAGAAAAATTCCTTTCTATGTCCAAATGAATACGAATAAAAGTAAAACAATAAGATAACAGGTATTTTATGAAAAGAACAACTGTTCGATAAAAGAAGTGTAACACAAATCGAACGAATGTTCAAGAGAAAAAATGAAAATAGTATAAGAAAATACTGGAAGAAAAGAAACAGAATTCGCTCCGGAAAAACGTGAACAGGAAACAGCAGGGAAAATTTCTGTTAGAAAAAAGTTGTACAAAAACAGCCGCACAGATCGGAAAAACAAATCTGTGCGGCTGTAAGCCAAATTTTATGGAATTGAAACGGAAGCAGAGCCGTTTACGCCAGAAGCGCCCCAATTGCCCCGAATACGCCGGAACTTGCAAGCAGCATGATGACGCTTGCGAGGAGAACACCGCCCATGACGGCGAGAACGCTGGTCTTAAAGTCCATATCGAGGATACTTGCGGCCAGTGTGCCGGTCCATGCGCCGGTTCCCGGGAGCGGGATGCCGACGAAGAGCAGCAGGGCAAGCGGAAGTCCGCGGCCGGCTTTTGCTTTCAGTTTTTCCCCGCCTTTTTCGCCTTTTTCCAGACACCAGGTGAAGAACTTTCCGATATACTTTTTATCACATCCCCAGACAAGAACCTTTCGAGCGAACAGGAAAATAATCGGAACCGGAAGCATATTTCCGATGACGGCGATCAGATAGGCAGGAAGCGTCGGAATATGGAAAGCTACCGCGTACGGAATCGCACCACGCAGCTCGATGAGCGGAACCATGGAAATCAAAAATACAATCAGATATTTGGTAATCATATACACCTCTCGTTTTTTACAAAATGGTATCGTTTCTTAGTGCAACGCTCTTATTGTAGCGTGATGCCCGCCATTTGTCCAGTATAAAAAGAAAGAAAAGAGCGGGAGTAAAAGAAATCTTAAGAATTTCTGTATTTTTGTATAATTTTATAACCTTCAAAATTTGAATTTTAGAAAACTGTATGTTAGAATGAAGTGTACTGTTTGCAAAAGAACAGCAGAGATGCCCCCAATGACAGGGGGCGTGGACTGAAATAACAAACGAGGAGGACCCACCTATGATTGCACTGATCGACTATGATGCCGGAAATATAAAAAGCGTGGAAAAAGCCTTTCAAAGCCTTGGAAAAGAGGTCGTACTGACCAGGGATCCAGAAGTATTAAAGCGCGCAGATCGCGTCGTTCTGCCAGGTGTCGGCAGTTTTGGAGATGCGATGGAAAATCTGAACTGCTATCATCTGGTACCGGTCATTCATGAAATCGTAGAAAAAGGGACTCCGTTTCTTGGAATCTGTCTCGGACTGCAGATCCTGTTTGAACGCAGCGAGGAGAGCCCGGGCGTGGAAGGCCTTGGCCTGTTAAAAGGAGAAATCCTTCGGATTCCGGACAAAGAGGGCTTAAAGATTCCGCACATGGGCTGGAATTCCATCCATCTGCAGAACGAGGGACGCTTATTCAAAGGCATCTTGCAGGAGTCTTACGTCTACTTTGTCCACTCCTACTATCTGAAAGCAGAAGAGGAGGAAATTATAAAAGCAACGACAGAGTACAGTACACACATCCATGCATCCGTGGAAAAAGGAAATCTGTTTGCCTGCCAGTTCCACCCGGAAAAGAGTTCAGATCTTGGACTTGCCATTCTGAAAAACTTTGCGGAAATTGGAGAGGAGGACTAAGCGATGTTTACAAAACGAATTATCCCATGTCTGGATGTAAAAAACGGAAGAGTCGTAAAAGGCGTTAATTTCGTCGATTTAAAAGATGCCGGAGACCCGGTGGAGATTGCAAAAGCGTACGACAAGGCAGGAGCCGATGAAGTTGTGTTCCTCGACATCACCGCCTCCTCCGACCAGAGAGGAACGGTCATCGATATGGTGCGCAAAGTAGCAGCAAACGTCTTCATCCCATTCACCGTCGGCGGCGGAATCCGTACCGTAGACGATTTCAAGATGCTGCTCCGCGAGGGAGCCGACAAAATTTCGATCAACTCCTCCGCAATCAACAATCCGCAGCTGATCCACGATGCGGCGCAGAAATTTGGCAGCCAGTGCGTGGTCGTTGCGATCGATGCGAAGAAGAGAGCTGACGGAAGCGGCTGGAATATCTACAAAAACGGCGGCCGGATCGATGTCGGTATCGACGCCGTCGAGTGGGCGAAAAAAGCCGAGAGCCTCGGAGCCGGAGAAATTCTGCTCACCAGCATGGACTGCGACGGAACAAAGGCGGGATACGATATCGAGCTGACAAGAACGATCGCAGAGAGCGTCGGCATCCCGGTCATCGCATCCGGCGGCGCAGGAACGCTGGAGCATTTTTATGATGCCTTAACCGAAGGAAAAGCCGATGCAGCCCTCGCCGCATCCCTGTTCCACTACAAAGAACTGGAAATTCGTGAAGTCAAAGAATATCTGGCAGGCCGTAATGTGCCGGTCCGCCTGTAAAAGGAGGTAGAAAACGATATGCCGCCTCTTAGCGGAAGCTGGGCCAATGCCCTGAAAGGAGAATTCTCCAAAGATTATTATAAAAAACTGTTTCAGACGGTGGGAGCGGAGTACAAAACCCACACGATTTACCCGCCGGCTGATGATATTTTCAATGCGTTCCACTTTACCCCGCTTGAGCAGGTAAAAGTGGTCATCCTGGGCCAGGATCCGTACCATGAGCCGGGACAAGCGCACGGGCTCTGCTTTTCTGTAAAACCAGAGGTAAGTATTCCGCCGTCCCTGGTCAACATTTACAAGGAACTTGAGGACGATCTGGGATGCTATATCCCGAACAACGGATATCTCGAAAAATGGGCACGGCAGGGTGTTTTAATGCTGAATACAGTGCTGACTGTACGTGCACATCAGGCAAATTCCCACAAGGAAATCGGCTGGGAGCAGTTCACCGACGCGGCAATCAAAGTGCTCGCCGAGCAGGACCGCCCGATGGTATTTATACTCTGGGGAAGACCGGCACAGCGCAAAAAAGAGATGATCCACAATCCGAAGCATCTGGTGCTGATGTCCGCTCATCCGAGCCCGCTTTCTGCATACCGCGGATTTTTCGGCAGCCACCCGTTTTCCAGAACGAATGAATATCTGGAGGAAAACGGTCTTGCGCCGATTGACTGGCAGATCGAAAATGTAATCCGGGGAGCGAAAGAATGAGTAAAAAGAAAAATACGTTACTGAGAAATACTTCTATTTTAATGGCCGCAACGATTATCTCGCGTGTGATCGGCCTGCTGTACCGGTCACCGCTCGGCGAAACCATTGGAAATGAGGGACTTGGCTATTACAGTACAGCGAGCAATCTATACACGATCCTGCTGCTGATTTCGTCCTACAGTATTCCGATGGCAGTGTCGAAAATCGTATCCGAGCGCCTGGCCTTAAAAGAGTACCGCAACGCACACCGCGTCTTCCACGGTGCCCTGATTTATGCGGTAATTGTCGGCGGAATCGCTGCACTGGTGGCATTTTTCGGCGGAAAATTCCTTCTGCCGTATAACCAGCAGAATGCACTCCTTGCCTTACGCGTACTGGCGCCGACCATCTTTTTCTCGGCTGTTCTCGGCGTTCTGCGCGGTTATTTCCAGGCCCACAGCACGATGATGCCGACCTCGATCTCACAGATCATCGAGCAGGTATTCAACGCCGCATTCAGTATTGGCGCCGCCTGGTTCTTCATCCAGCAGTTCGCGACAAACGATACCGAACATGCCAAATTCGGTGCCGCCGGCGGAACCCTCGGAACAGGAGCCGGTGTTCTGGCAGGCCTCTGCTTTATGCTGATCGTTTACGGCGTAAACCGGAAAACAATTCTGCGGAAAGCTGCCAAAGACACACATCACCGTGAAGAATCCTACCGTGAAATTTTCCAGGTCCTTTTCCTGATGGTAACGCCGGTCATCTTTACGACCTTTATTTACAACTGCAACGCTTACCTGGACAACTACCTGTTCTTCACCATCCTCGGATGGCACGGTGAAAACCAGAAAGCACTGAACGCTGCATACGGAGAGTTCTCCAACTACTACGTCACCCTGATCAACGTTCCGCTTGCCATGGCAAGTGCATCTGCATCCGCCATGATGCCGGAGGTGTCCTCCTGCTATGCAACCGGTGACCTTGATGAGGCAAACGACAAAATCCTCGAGACCATCCGCCTGACGATGTTCATCTCCATCCCGGCAGCCGTCGGCCTTGGCGTACTCGCATTCCCGATCACAGGAGTCCTGTTCCCGTCAAGCTCCAGCCTTTCCGGAAAACTGCTGATGATGGGCGCCGTTTCGGTCGTATTCTCGGCCCTGTCCACCATCACCAACAGCGTCCTGCAGTCCATCGGCCAGCAGAAAAAAGCCCTGCATAACGCAGCCATTTCCCTCGGAATGGACCTCATCGTCCTGGCTCTGATCCTCGCAGTCTTCCCGAAGACAAACATCTATGCCGTTGTCTTCGCAGGAATCCTGTTCTCGCTGAGCATGTGCGTATTGAATAACCTTTCGATCCGCAAACACCTGAACTTCCGCAACGAGTTCAAAAACACCTACGTAAAACCATTGATCGCAGCCGCCATCATGGGAGTCGTAACCTGGGTTGTTTACTACGGCCTCTTTGCCATCACCAAACGCCCGTCCATCAGCATGCTGATCGCGATTCTGATCGCCATTGTCGTCTACCTGATCGCCTTCGTCGTCGTAACCGGCACAACCGAAGCCGAAATGCGCCGCATGCCAATGGGAACCAAACTGGTAAAAGTCCTGCGTATTCTGCGGATTTACCGTTAAAAACAACAAAACAAAAGCAAAACGAATCCCCGGCCGGAAAGCCTTGATAACAGCTTTCCGGCCGGGGATTTATTTTGATGTTCAGAAAATATATTATGTAATTTTACGCGTCTTTCTCGCCATTTGGCTCCTGCTTCAGGTTCTTATTCGCAGTAGAAAGCATCAGCTTAATACGATTGAGCTGGTTAACCTCCGAAGCGCCCGGATCGTAGTCAACCGCCACAATATTCGCTTTCGGATACTCTTTGCGGATCGCCTTAATAACACCCTTGCCGACAATATGGTTCGGCAGG
>OIBR01000363.1_pt1 | contig 16552 bp, 15 predicted proteins | sample 1581101 | NCBI WGS metagenome assembly OIBR01 (sample SAMEA3882522, study PRJEB24775) | human gut metagenome | biome: human-associated habitat; feature: intestine environment; material: feces | place: Netherlands | collected 2009/2010
CAGTCTGCTACAGAGGGAAGTGATACACCGGTTGTTTTCTCCGCAGTATCCGATCCGGTTGGCTCCGGCCTTGTAGATTCTCTGGATGCTCCTGGAGCAAATATTACAGGAACCAGTGATTATCTGGATACTTCTTCTATCATGAAACTGATCCAGGCACAGAATCCGGATGTAAAGAAAATCGGTCTTCTTTATGATGTAGGACAGGACTCCTCCACAACAGCGATCCAGGAAGCAAAAGATTACCTGGATGAGCAGGGAATCGAATATGTAGAACGTACCGGAACGACTACCGATGAAGTCCAGCTTGCGGCAGATGCACTGATCGCAGATGGTGTGGATGCCGTATTTACACCTACAGACAATACCATCATGACAGCAGAGCTTTCTATTTATGAGAAATTTATTGACGCAGGAATCCCTCACTACACAGGTGCTGACTCCTTTGCATTAAATGGTGCTTTTGTAGGATATGGTGTTGATTATGCAAATCTTGGACAGAAAACAGCCGATATGATCGCAGATATCCTGGTAGATAACGCAGATCCGGCCAAAACCGCTGTGGAAACATTTGATAATGGTACTGCAACAGTTAATACAGAAACCTGCAAAGAACTTGGTCTTGATTTTGATACCGTAAAGAAAGCATTTGAGCCGCTCTGCACACAGGTAAATGAGATCACAACCGCAGAGAGCTTCGATGAAGTAGACGCAAAATAAATAACCGTTCACCTTGTAGAACAGTTATGAAATAAATCCAATTGGAGGAAATCACTGTGACGATTGCAACTATGTTCTCCCTCGGGGAGACTGCTCTGAAGCTTGGACTGATCTGTTCCCTGACAGTTCTTGCTCTGTTTCTTAGTTATTCTATGCTGAATGTCTGCGACCTTTCTACAGATGGCTGCTTTACTTTTGGAGCCGCTGTAGGAGCCGTAGTAGCTGTAAGCGGACATCCGTTTCTGTCCATAGTGGCAGCTATGGCAGCAGGTGTTACGTCGGGATTTGTAACTGCCATCTTGCAGACAAAGCTGGGAGTAGACAGCCTGCTTGCAGGTATCATTGTAAATACGGCCTTATATTCCGTAAATATTGCGGTCATGGGAGGCTCTTCTCTCATTAATATGAACCGGACAACCACGGTATTTACCATGATGAAGGATGCACTTGCAGGTACACCTTTAAAAGGCAGAGAAGATATTATCATTGCAGCCATCGCAGTGATCCTTGTGATCGTATTTCTGGTATTTTTCCTGAGAACAAGACTTGGTCTTGCAATCCGGGCAACCGGAAATAATTCCGATATGGTAAAATCTTCCTCCATCAATCCGGTCTTTACAACTGTGATCGGCCTTTGTGTGGCAAATGCATTTACCGCACTTTCCGGATGCCTTCTGTCCCAGTCACAGAAATCCGTAGATATCAACATCGGACAGGGTATGGTCACCATCGCACTGGCATCTCTGCTGATCGGAGGTACTCTTCTTGGTCATGGAGGAATTTTTGTAAGGGCGGTAGGAATGGTGCTTGGTTCCTTTATCTTCCGCCTTGTGTACACCATTGCACTTCGTTTCAATATGCCGGCGTTTATGCTGAAACTGGTATCTTCTGTGATCGTTGTTCTTGCAATTTCCGGTCCATATCTTAAGAAACAGTGGCCGCAGATCCGAAGAAGAATGACTCATACAAAAGGAGGCAGATGATCCATGTTAAAAATCAGCCATATTTCAAAAACATTTAATCCGGGAACCGTAAACGAAAAAAAGGCAATCGAAGATCTTTCCCTGGAACTGAAAAAAGGCGACTTTGCTACGATCATCGGTTCCAATGGTGCGGGAAAATCAACACTTTTCAACGCAATCTGCGGTGATTTCCTTACAGATGCAGGCTCTATCGAGCTGGACGGCAGGGATATCACATTTATGCCGCAGCACGCACGTGCAAAAGAAATCGGCCGTCTTTATCAGGACCCGATGCGCGGAACTGCTCCGGGTATGACGATCGAAGAGAATCTTGCGCTTGCAGCCGGGAAGGGCGGATGGCTTTCCCACACAACCCGGCAGGAAAAAGAACGTTTTCGTGAGGAACTGAAGAAACTGGACATCGGCCTGGAAGAGCGGATGAGTCATCCGGTAGGACTTCTTTCCGGTGGGCAGAGACAGGCCTTGACACTTCTGATGGCGACCATGAACCCGCCGAAACTGCTTCTTCTGGATGAGCATACTGCAGCACTTGACCCGGGAACTGCAGAGAAAGTCCTGAATCTCACAAAACGGATCGTGGAAGAACATCAGCTGACCTGTCTGATGATCACACACAATATGCAGTCAGCAATTGATCTTGGAAACCGTATTTTGATGATGGATTCCGGTAATATCGTACTGGATATCGGAGGAGAAGAGAAAAAGAACATGACTGTGGACGGTCTTCTTGAGAAGTTTAAGACAGGAGCCGGCAAGGCCTTGGATAATGACCGTATTCTTTTGTCGGAATAATGAATGATAAGTAGAAGAGCCATCACTATCTGAAACAGGTGGTGGTTCTTTTTTTGTGGAAAATTCTTGAGTATATCACGTTACCGTGGTAAAATAAATGAAATCGCTTTGTGATTTTATTTATGAGCAAGTAGCGAAGCGGATTGCGAATATCCGATTAACTTTATTATGGAAGAGGGACGAATGATATGCAGTTTTCAAAAAGACTGGACCGATTTGGGGATGAAATTTTTGCTGCTCTGAACAACCGGCGCATGGAGCTGGAAGCCCAGGGCATGAAGATCTATAACATGAGTGTGGGAACCCCGGATTTTAAAACTCCGGAATACATCAAAAAAGCCGTAGCGGAAGCGGCCATGGATGACAACAACTGGAAGTACAGCCTCCGGGATCTGCCGGAGCTTCTGGAAGCAGTCTGTACTTATTATAAAAAACGTTTTGATGTGGAACTGACACCGGATATGGTAATGACCGTTTATGGAAGCCAGGAAGGAATGGGACATCTCGGCATGGCGCTTTGTGATGAGGGAGATACAGTACTTCTTCCGGATCCGTGCTATCCTGTATTTGCAGCAGGAAGTCTGATGGCAGGAGCAGTTCCTTACTATTATCCGCTGGTTGCAGAACATGATTTTCTTCCCTATGTAAAGGGAATTCCGGAAGAAATAGCGAATAAGGCTAAATATATGGTAGTATCCCTGCCGTCCAACCCGGTAGGAAGCATTGCCACTCCGGGACTTTACGAAGAAATCGTGGAATTTGCGAAAAAATATGATATTCTCATTATTCATGATAATGCATACAGCGATATTATCTTTGACGGAGCATTTGGAGGAAGCTTCCTTGCAACACCAGGGGCAAAAGAGATCGGAGTGGAGTTCTTCAGCCTTTCCAAATCCTTCAATGTTACCGGTGCAAGGCTCAGCTTTCTGGTAGGTCGGCCGGACGTGATCGCAGCACTTCGCAAGCTGAGAAGCCAGATTGATTTCGGCATGTTCCTGCCACTTCAGAAAGCCGCTGTTGCAGCACTTGAGGGACCGCTGGACAGCGTAAAAGAACAGTGTCAGATGTACGAGGAGAGAAGAGATGCCCTCTGCCAGGGACTTCACGACATTGGCTGGGAACTTCCAAATGGAAAAGGTACCATGTTCGTCTGGGCAAAGATCCCGGGTGGCCGCACGGACAGCATGGCATTTTGTATGGAACTGATGGAAAAAGCCGGCGTCATCGTAACACCGGGAGCAAGCTTCGGTCCTCACGGAGAAGGCTACGTACGTTTTGCTCTGGTACTTCCGCCGGAGAAGATCCGGGAAGCAGTGGAAGCGATTGGGAACAGCGGAATTACCGTTACAAAATGATCCGCGGTGACTTCTGAAATTCATGGATAAACGGCTGGCCTGTTTTCCGGCAGAGAAGCATCTCATAAAGACCGGAAGCTTTGCAGGTTTTTTGGAAAATATCCAATCCGTCTTTATCAAGAACAGAAGAAGCATCGGCAGATTTGGTCAGGAGAGGAATGGAAGCATTTCGTTTGATCTGGCCAAGGAGTGGCGTACTGTTTTTGCAAAAACCAAGTACCTGGGCATAGGGGATATGTCCGGGTGCTTTTTCTTTCAGATCAAGAAAGATCCGGACAAGACCACGGCAGATGGCGGAGCGGGTGATATCTCTGGTTTTCAGAAGATCCGCAAACTGGGAAAAACTTTCATACTGGTTCCGGTATTTTAAGATCCGGCGGATCAATGCATCGGAAAGATCCGGATACTGACGCAGCGTTTCTTCCGTTTCCAGAAGAAGCTTATAGTGCAGAGGAAGATCCAGAGTTGTTTCCGAAAGCCAGCAGCCCTTTTTAAGCGCAGAGGAAAAAACCGGAAATGCCGCAGCCGGAATAAAACGGGAAAAATCCATGGCGTCCTTTTTGGCGGAAAGAAGTTCCCGGATACCGGAAGCAGACGGGAAAAAATCTCCGGAAACATCCGAGAGATCCGCATCGTGATACCCACTTCCTTTTCGGAGAAGCGCATGGGGACGGATGGAGCTGTTCTGGCGCAGCAGGGCTTTGCAGTATTCAATACCAAGAATATTGTTGGGCGAAGAAAGGATAGAATCCATCTGCTCCGGAAAAATAAAATGTCCGTCACCGGAAGACACATCAGAGATGGCAGATTTTGCAACATAACTTGTCAGCGCACGGCTTCTTGCCAGAGGAAAACTCATTCCGTCACGCAGGTTTTTCTGAAGAAAATCTCTGTATACAGGCGGTTCCGCAACAAGAATACGAGCTGTTTCCATAAGGATCTCCGTATCGCCGCATTCGCTTCCAAAACAAAGTTCATCTACGCACCCAAGTCCATCCAGAAGACTTACGCCGCCTGCGGCAAAGCCCTCCGCACTGGCAGTGGAAACCTGGATGGGAAGCTCCAGGACAAGATCGGCACCGTCAAGAAGAGCCATCTCCGCCCGGAGATATTTTTCCATAAGCGCAGGTGCGCCTCTCTGCACAAAATCTCCGCTCATGGCGACGATCACATAATCAGCACCAAGAGTTTCTCTGACATAACGGATCTGATATTCATGCCCCCTGTGAAAAGGATTGTATTCTGCAATAATTCCAACAACTTTCATATAAAAAACCTGCCATTTCTGAAAAGTTAAATTTTACTCAGAGCCTTACCACGAGACAGACTGCATATACCTGCCTGGCACTGCGTTTTTCCGTAATGAAGCTATTCTAACATAAGCACTGCAAAAAGTTAAGTCATACATAATCCACTTCGCAGTCAGCCCGTAAATTGCACCTCAAAAAATACGCCGCACATCCATTTTCTGACAATGAAAAGCTTGAAATACAAAGTGTAAGGAGGTATAATAAACACAGTGTAGTGCCCGAACAGACACTAGCGTTTTTGTTACATCAAGAAAGGAGCCATTTAATCATGGGATTTGTTGAACTGCTTAAAAAAAGAGCAAAAGAAAGCGTAAAAACAATTGTACTGCCAGAGACAGAGGATATGAGAACTCTTGAGGCAACTGACAAGATTCTGAAAGAGGGAGTTGCCAAGATCATCCTTATCGGTAACGAGGAAGAGATCAATAAGAAAGCAGCAGAAGGCGGCTTTGATATTTCCGGCGCACAGATCGTAGATCCGGAGACATCTGACAGAACTCAGGCATACATTGATAAATTCGTAGAGCTGAGAGCCAAGAAAGGAATGACACCTGAGAAAGCAAAAGAGATCCTTCATACTCAGTACCCATACTATGGCGTAATGATGGTTAAAATGGGTGATGCAGACGGTATGGTATCCGGTGCATGCCACTCTACAGCAGATACACTTCGTCCATGCCTTCAGATCCTGAAGACAAAACCGGGAACCAAGCTTGTATCCGCATTCTTCCTGATCGTAGTTCCGGATTGCGAGTATGGTGCAAACGGTGCATTCGTATTTGCGGATTCCGGTCTGAACCAGAACCCGACTCCGGATGAACTTTCCGCAATCGCAGCATCTTCCGCTGAGTCCTTCAAGCTTCTTGTTCAGGAGGAGCCGATGGTAGCTATGCTTTCCCACTCCACCAAGGGAAGTGCAAAACATCCTGACGTAGATAAGATGGTAGAGGCTACCAGAATCGCCAAAGAAGAGCATCCGGAGCTTAAACTTGACGGAGAGTTCCAGCTTGACGCTGCTATCGTTCCAAGCGTAGGCGCATCCAAAGCACCTGGAAGCGAAGTAGCAGGTAAAGCAAATGTCCTTATCTTCCCAGACCTTGATGCAGGTAACATCGGATACAAGCTTGCTCAGCGTCTTGGTAAAGCAGAAGCATACGGACCTGTTACACAGGGTATCGCGAAACCTGTAAACGACCTGTCCCGCGGATGCTCTGCAGATGATATCGTAGGTGTTGTAGCAATCACAGCAGTACAGTGCCAGGCAGAGGATAAATAATCCGGTTATCATCCTTACATATCATGTTAGGGGCAAAACACCTTTTGCCCCTAACCTTATATTATAAAAAATCAGGAGAGTAAATATCATGAACGTATTGGTTATCAACTGTGGAAGTTCTTCATTAAAATATCAGTTAATCAACTCCGATACAGAGGCAGTCCTTGCAAAAGGTCTCTGCGAGAGAATCGGTATCGACGGAAGACTGGTATACCAGAAAGCCGGCTGTGACAAGGAGATCACAGAGGCAGCTATGCCAACACATAAAGAGGCAATCCAGATGGTACTGGATGCACTTACCAATGACAAGACAGGCGCAATCGGAAGCCTGAAAGAAGTTAACGCGATCGGACACCGTGTCGTACACGGCGGTGAGAAATTCGCTTCCTCCGCAGTGATCACAGATGAGATGATCAAAGCCGTAGAAGAGTGCAACGATCTTGCACCGCTTCACAACCCGGCAAACCTGATCGGTATCCGCGTATGTGCAGACCTTATGCCAGGTGTACCACAGGTAGCAGTATTTGATACCGCTTTCCATCAGACAATGCCGGCTAAGGCTTATCTCTACGGACTTCCGCTTGACTTCTACAAGAAATATAAAGTAAGAAGATACGGTTTCCACGGAACATCCCACAGCTTTGTATCCAAGAGAGCTGTTGAGTTCCTTGGCCTTGACAAAGATAACTCCAAAGTTATCGTTTGCCACCTTGGAAACGGATCCTCTATCAGCGCTGTTGTAAACGGTAAATGTGTAGATACCACAATGGGTCTTACACCACTTGAAGGTGTTGTTATGGGAACACGTTCCGGTAACATCGATCCGGCTATCATGGAGTTCATCGCCAAGAAAGAGAACCTTGATATCGAGGGCGTTATGAACGTACTCAACAAGAAATCCGGTCTTCTCGGACTTTCCGGCGGACTTTCCAGCGACTTCCGTGACCTTAACGAGGCAGCTGAGGGTGGAAACGAAGATGCAGCAAACGCAATCGACGTTCTCTGCTACGGTATCGCTAAATTCGTAGGCGGATATGTTGCAGCAATGAACGGTGTTGACGCGATCGTCTTCACAGCAGGTATCGGCGAGAACGCAATCCCGGTACGTGAGAAAGTTGTAAGCTATCTTGGATACCTTGGTGTAACACTTGACAAAGATGCAAACGGACATCGTGGCGAGGAGATCGTAATCTCCACACCAGATTCCAAAGTGAAAGTTGCAGTTATCCCGACAAATGAGGAGCTTGCAATCTGCCGTGAGACTGTAGCACTGGTATAATCAGCCGCTTCAGTACTGACACAGATGGTATAAAACCGTTCGGGCATAGCCGGAAATCAGGCAGAATATTACTGCGAACCAGCAGTATACATTCGGGGGCGGACAGGTAACAGTCCACCCCCGAAATTTGCCCCAGAATTTCTGATTAAGCCAACAGTAACAAAAAATTAAAAAAATGTAATATTTTCCCGAAAATAGCGTTGACAAATCACAAGACCATATGTATAATGGATTGAGTGTGGATAGGAGAGACTTATGCAGATTCATTTATTAGACATTTCTTCCTGTGATGGCAAGACGATCCAGGAATCAGTTATTCCTGAACTGGAGAAGATTGATTTTCAGATGGGAAGTTTCCCGGTACTTGCGAAAGAACCGGTGACAAGGTTCTTGAACTTACAGGAACCGGTAAGATTACAGTTGGAATTCCATGTGACCGCTGTCTTGAGACAGTAGCCGTAGAGATATCACTGGAATTTAAGAAGAAGCTTGATATGAAGCTTTCTGATGAAGAACGTGTCAATGATCTGGATGAAAGCAGCTATCTCACAGGTATGAACCTGGATGTGGACCGGTTGGTCTATCTTGAGGTATTGATATGCTGGCCTTTGAAGGTCTTATGTAAAGAAGACTGTAAAGGTATCTGCAGCCGCTGCGGGAAGAACCTGAACGAAGGTCCCTGCGGATGCAAGGAGGAGCCTAAGGATCCCCGCATGGCAGCTATCAGTGATATATTCAGTAAATTTAAGGAGGTGTAACCTATGTCCATTTGTCCTAAGAACAAATCTTCCAAAGCTAGACGTGACAAGAGAAGAGCGAACTGGAAAATGAGCGCTATGAACCTTGTTAAATGTAGCAAATGTGGAGCACTTATGATGCCACACAGAGTTTGCAAAGCTTGCGGAAGCTACAATAAGAAGGAAATCATCAAAGTTGAGGACTAATTTTGATTGGTCAGTCAATATATGATGCAGAAAAGAGTCTGGTATGCTGAGATAAGTATACCGGCTTTTTTTATACTCTGAGGGGAAATAAAAATATGAAAGAGAACAAAAATCAGAAAAATACCGCCGTAAACCAGATCACAGAGGGCGTGATCTGGAAACAGCTTCTGTTTTTCTTTTTTCCGATCTTGTTTGGAACTCTGTTCCAGCAGATTTATAATACCGCCGATACGGTTGTGGTAGGCCGTTTTGTGGGAAAAGAAGCGCTGGCTGCAGTCGGTGGTTCGTCCAGCATGATTGTGAATCTGATTGTAGGATTTTTTGTGGGCCTATGTTCTGGTGCGGCTGTGGTGATTTCACAGTTCTACGGCGCAAAAGACCACAAAAATCTCAAAAAAGCGCTTCACACATCCATGATTTTTTGTCTGGCAGCCAGCATAATTGTGGGAACAGCAGGATTTATCCTGGCAGAGCCGATCCTTCACCTGATGAAAACACCGGCAGAAGTAATTCCGGATTCTGTACTGTACCTGCATATCTATTTTGCGGGAACTTTTTTCAATCTGGTTTACAACATGGTATCCAGTATCTTAAGAGCAGTAGGAGACTCCAAAAGACCCCTTTATGTGCTGATCATCACCTGCCTTTTGAATATTCTTCTGGATGTTGTGTTTGTTGTAATCTTCCATATGGGAGTTCTTGGCGTTGCACTTGCAACAGTCAGCTGTCAGGCAGTCAGTGCCATTCTTGTAACCTGGTTTTTGATGCGGGCAGAAGATATTTACCGTCTGGAATTCCATGAGATCCGTTTTGATCTCCGGTCTCTTGGAGCAGTTTTAAGGATTGGACTTCCAGCAGGACTGGAATCTGTGATGTACAACATTGCCAATCTTACTATTCAGATTTTTGTCAATGAGCTGGGAACGGATACCGTGGCAGCCTGGGGAACCCTGGGAAAAATTGACGCGGTATTCTGGATGGTCTGCAATGCCTTTGCTATCTCAATTACCACCTTTGTGGGACAGAACTACGGTGCCGGAAAATACCACCGCATGCGAAAAAGCGTCCGTGTCTGTATGGCAATGGCATATATTACCGCATTTATTGTAAGTGGTGCAATTGTTCTGTTTGCGGGATCAATTTACCGCCTATTTACCACAGATCAGACAGTGGTGAAAATTGGAGTCCATATGATCCGGTTCCTGATCCCATCGTATGCGCTTTATGTTGTGATCGGAATTCTGTCCGGCGCCCTGCGTGGTGCCGGAAGAGTTCTGATCCCCATGATTCTGACATGCGGAGGCGTCTGCATGATCCGGATTATCTGGCTGTTTGCCTTTGTAAAATCCCATCCCGGTATTAACAGCATTATGCTCAGCTATCCGGTGTCCTGGGTAATTACTGCGGTGCTGTTTGTCATTTACTATTTCCGGCGTTTTCCCGGTATACAAAAAAAGAAATAACCATATAAAAAGGGTGCTGATTCTGCGTGATAGCAGTGATTGGCACCTTTGTTTTTCTCGGAAAATGTCGATTTATTACGAATTGATTTCATTGCCTGAAAAGAGAAAAAGCGGTATTCTGGACGCATATAGATGGATATTTAAAACAGCACAAAAGGGGATGAATCACATGCACAATCTGCGAAAAACAATAAGATATGGGATTTTATCAATACTTGGAGTGATTGTTATGGGGATCTGCATGAGGTACGCCATAAAAACGGCAATGGCAGCAATCACAGCCCTGACGGTGGGAATCCGAAACCGATCCGGAAAGCGGGGTGGCAGCCATAGAGAAGAAAAATAAGCTGTGGACTCTTATTTTCGGAATTACAGTGATTTTATCCATGACGGCATTTTTTCTGATGTACCGCATGAACAATGAATATACGGCCAGAGGAGAGCAGCCCATTCAGGGAATTCTCTGTCTGGATGAGGAAAAAGCAGCGGGGAAACTGCATTATCTGGCCAGAGAATGGCAGTATTTTCCGGGGAAACTTCTTACTCCAGATATGCTGAAAGAAAACACCGGATATTACAGCCGGTATATTTCCATTGGAGAATACGGAGGAATGGAACTGGGTGACAAAAATGCCTCTCCCTATGGCTGCGGAACCTATCGGATGATTCTGATTCTGCCGAAAAAAGAACAGACATGGGCCCTTTCTCTTAAGAAGGTCTTTTCCGCATACCGGATTTATATCAACGGAGAACTGGCAGGAGAAGTGGGAGATCCGGATGAAAAAACTTATAAAGAGCAGATTATGAACCGTGTTTTTACATTTCAGGGATCTGAAATGGCGGAAATTGTCATAGCAGTGGCAGACAAAAACCATGTCAAATCCGGAATTCAGTATATTCCGGTGTTCGGGTCCCCGGTTCAGATCAATATGCAGAGAGGATTGCGGGTACTTGGGAGCGGATTTGCCATGGCATTTTGTATTTGCGTCATGTTTGGAGTGCTTACAGTACATATCCGCACCAGGACATATCTGTCTCTTATGATTGATGTCTGGATTGTGGCAGCTTTTCTTCTGGAAATTTTTGTGGATATTCTTCCCTCAGCAGGAATTTTCTATGAAGCATCCTGGATCAGAGAAGCTGTCAAATGGGTTGCGGCGTTTTATATGCTGGTAAATACTTTCGGGGAAACTGACTGCGGATATGGGAAAATTGTTCTGGTGGGAACAACGGTTTACGCCTGTTCCCTTGCAGCAGATCGGATCTGGCCTCTTTACGAACCTATCATCGGAGGCCGGTTTCCGGAGACCGGAGGGATGGTACTGGCCATTGCGTTTGCCTGCGTGCTGTGGAGAGATCTTTCAGAAGCGTACAAAATCCGTCTCACCTATGAGATATACAGCAAACAGACAGAACTGCGTCTGCTTGCTCAGAAAAAACATTACGAAAAACTGAAAGCGCAGATGGATGAAACCAGCCGTGTCCGTCATGATATGCGGCAACATCTCCGGGTGCTGGCTGCCCTTCTGGAACAGAAACAGTATGAGGAAATGCAGACGTATCTTTGCCGGTATACAAGGGAGTTTCAGGAGAGGCTTACATATCAGACCTACTGTAAAAATCAGGTAACCGATGCAATTCTTCATTATTATGAGGAGATCTGCCGGGAAAAAAGAATCTCTTTTCAGTGCCAGGTGGAGGCACCGGAGAATACAGGAATCGAAGATACAGACTTCTGCCGGCTTTTTGGAAATCTGCTGGAAAACGCAGTTGAGGCAGCCGAAAGGTGCCCGGATGGCAGCCCGAGATTTATCCGGGTACAGATCCGGGCCAGAAATAATAAACTGCTGATCGAAGAAGAAAATAGTTGTACAGGTTCTCTTCGAAGAGGCAGGGACGGAATTTTCTCCGGAAAACATTCCGGACAGGGAATCGGAACCGCATCCATCTCGGAGATTGCGGCACGTTATGGTGGTCTTGCAGACTTTCAGGACCATAATGGGATTTTTAAGGCAGAGATTTTCCTTCGCCTGACGAAAAAAGATACTGAAGATAAGCTTTTCGGATAGCGGCAGAACCACGTTTCCGGATCTGGACAGTTTCTCCGTTATCCAGAAGGAATCCGTCGTCGGTGGCTTCCTGGATGCGGTCCATATTTACCATACATCCACGGTAACAGGAGAGAAAATTGTGGCAGTCACGGATTTGATCCTCAAATTTATGGAATGTAAGGTAAGAACGCAGCGGGCCGGCATCTGTATGCAGGCAGACGGCATTGCGGAATGTATCTGCATACAGAATGCTGTGCAGCGGCACACGCACAGGAACACGGTCAGAAATAATTTCGATATATCGTGCATGAAGAGCCTCTTTCAGACGAAAAGAATCCAGAATCTGACACAGCTTTTCCGGCTGAAAAGGTTTCAGAAGATAGTAGGCGGCATTTACGTCGTAGCTTTCCACCGCAAATTCACTGCTGGTAGTCACAAAAACAAGAATGCAGTCATCAGACTGATTTCGGATTCTTCTGGCTGCTTCCATGCCGGTAATGCCATCCATATAGATATCCAGAAACAGGATCTGGAAATTTCCGGGCCGGTAATCGTCAAAGAAAGCCTCCGCACTGGAAAAGTACCGGATTTCCGTGGGAATCTGTCTGTTTTCAAAATAAGAAGTAATAATGCGTTTCAGCTGTTCTGCGTCCGATGCAATGTCATCAATAATAGCAATATTCAAAATCTGTAACCTCCGGAGAAATAAGTGTAAAGGTAGTATAGCATAACTTTTCGGAATGTCCAGAGGCAGTTTACGATTTTACATAAGTTTTACGGGGGAGATTTTGTAGAGAAATGTCGTAAGATCTCATATTCTCTCAAAATCATTAGTAAATTCTGGAAAAAGAGTGCAAGATATCATGGAAAACGTCATTTCGTCACAGGTTGGTTGTCATTTGCCGGGAAATTTTTTACAATGATGTCATCCAAAAAGAAAGGCGGTAGATATACGGAAAGTAAAAAAGAAACCTGGCGACATGAGAAACTGTCAACAAAAATCCAGACAAAATCCTTAAAAAAAACCTTACAACAACGGCTGTATTTCAGAGCATGAAACGCAGCCGTTTTCCCCGTTCCCAAAATACATGCTTCTTGACGGAAAGCAGGAAATTCGTTATTATTCGTTGTAGAGTGAAAAAGCCAATGCGGTTATCTTTATCTGCAGGAACTTACGAAAAAAGAAAATGGAGAAACACACATGAACATTCTTAATATAGAACATATCCACAAGATTTTTGGAGACAAGGTGATTTTTGACGATATTTCCTGTGGCATTGACCAGGGAGAAAAGATCGGGATCATCGGTGTCAACGGAACGGGAAAAACTACCCTGCTCCGGGTAATAGCAGGAGAAGAAGAACCGGATGAGGGCCAGGTGATCACCCAGAACGGGATCCGTATCAGCTGGCTTCCCCAGACTCCGGAATTTCCACAGCATATGACCATTCTGGACTATGTGGCAGAGGGTAAGTGGCAGAAAGACTGGAGTACAGAGAGCGAGGCACGCCGTATGCTGAACACTCTCGGAATTACAGATCAGAACAGCAATATGGACAATCTATCCGGCGGTGAGAAGAAGAGAGTGGCGCTGGCCAGAATGCTTTTAAACCCGGCAGACATCCTGATCCTGGATGAGCCCACCAACCACCTGGACGGGGAGATGGTTACCTGGCTGGAAGATTTCCTCAGGAATTTCCGTGGAACCGTGATCATGGTTACACATGACCGATACTTTCTGGATCGTGTAGCCAACCGTATCCTGGAGATCAGTCACGGGAAATTATATTCCTACGCAGGAGATTACTCCAGGTTTCTGGAATTGAAAGCCCAGAGAGAAGAGATGGAGCTTGCCAGCGACCGTAAACGCCGCAGTGTCCTTCGGATGGAACTGGAATGGGCGGCGAGAGGCTGCCGGGCCAGAAGTACCAAGCAGAGGGCAAGGCTTGACCGTCTGGAAGCACTGAAAGCAGGAAAAACTCCGGTAAAAGATCAGAATGTAGAGATGGACTCCGTGGAAACCCGTATGGGCAAAAAGACCGTAGAGTTCCATCACGTGAGTAAAGCCATAGAAGGCCGCCTTCTGATCAATGATTTTGATTATATTGTTCTAAGAGATCAGCGCCTTGGAATCATCGGCCCCAACGGCTGTGGAAAATCCACCCTCCTTAAGATGGTAGAAGGACTGGTTGCTCCGGATTCCGGAGAAATTCAGATCGGCGAAACCATCCGCATCGGATATCTCGCCCAGAACGTTCCGGATATGGATGGAAGACAGCGAGTGATCGATTATATTCGCGAAGTGGCAGAATATGTTCCGACGAAAGAAGGAAGAATCACCGCCTCCCAGATGCTGGAGAGATTTCTTTTTGACCCGGCCATGCAGTACACACCTGTAGAAAAACTTTCCGGAGGAGAGAAGAGAAGACTGTACCTTCTGAAAGTCTTGATGGAGGCACCGAACGTCCTGCTCCTGGATGAGCCAGGAAATGATCTGGATATCCCTACTATGACTATCCTGGAAGATTATCTGGATTCTTTTTCCGGTATTGTGATTACCGTATCTCATGACCGTTATTTCCTTGATAATGTAGTGAACCGCATTATGGCATTTGAAGGGGATGGACAGCTGGTACAGTATGAAGGCGGATACACCGATTACCTGGAGGCGAAAGCCAGAAAAGGACAGACTCTGGAAACACGTTCGGATATGGCAGGCAGCAGCCAGAACGAAACGCCGGAACCGGAAAAAAAGAAATCCTCTGCAGATACCTGGAAACAGAACCGGAAACAGAAGCTGAAATTTACGTATAAAGAACAGAAAGAATTCGAAACCATCGATGATGACATTGCGGCTCTGGAAGACCGTCTGGAACAGATCGATAAAGAAATGGCAGCCAATGCCACCAATGCCGGAAAACTCAGGGAGCTTTCCGAAGAACAGCAGGAAACCCAGCAGAAGCTGGATGAAAAAATGGATCGTTGGGTGTATTTAAACGACCTTGCGGAACAGATCGAGGCGCAGAAAGAATAAGATATATCAGCAGAGAGCTTATAGCATTTCGGGGAATACCGCTATAAGCTCTCTGTTTTCAACTGTTTTATTTTCAGGGTTTGCGCGAAACGTATTGACTTCCCGGGCAGAATTTTAGTATCATAAGTAACGGTACATTTGTTTTGGTACTCTGCAGTGAAAATCCTTGTACCGCTGGGTCTGAGGATTTTCACTACAGTGTACCATATGCATTCCGAAAAGGTTTTCGGACAGAGAAAGGACAACATATGTCAGAAATGGTAAAAGTCGTTGTAGACGCAATGGGCGGTGACAATGCCCCGGTAGAGCCGGTAAAAGCAGCAGTAGAAGCCGTAAAAGAGAAACAGAATATCCAGGTCATCCTCACAGGACAGGAAGACGTGATCCAGGCAGAACTTCAGAAATACCCGGATTATCCGAAAGACAGAATCCGTGTGGTACACGCTTCCCAGGTGATCGAGACCGCGGAGCCTCCGGTAATGGCGATCCAGAAAAAGAAAGACTCCTCTATTGTAGTAGGTTTAAATCTTGTAAAAAAACAGGAAGCAGATGCCTTCGTATCTTCCGGAAGCACCGGAGCTGTTCTGGTAGGCGGCCAGGTGATCGTAGGCAGGATCAAAGGTATCCAGAGACCGCCTCTTGCCCCGCTGATCCCGACAGCCAAAGGCGTTTCCCTTTTGATCGACTGCGGAGCCAACGTAGACGCTAGACCGAATCATCTGGTACAGTTTGCACAGATGGGTTCCATCTATATGGAGAACGTGGTTGGTGTTAAGAAACCAAGAGTAGCCATCGTAAATAACGGTGCGGAGGAAGAAAAAGGAAATGCCCTGGTTAAAGCCACATTCCCTCTTTTAAAAGCATGCAAAGATATCAATTTCATCGGAAGCATTGAGGCAAGGGACATCCCGGCAGGATACGCAGATGTAGTTGTCTGCGAAGCATTTGTGGGAAATGTGATCCTCAAGCTTTATGAAGGCGTGGGAGCTACCATGGTATCCATGATCAAAAAAGGCATGATGACAAGCCTCCGAAGTAAAGTAGGAGCCCTGATGGTGAAACCGGCCCTCAAGGAAACCCTGAAAGCTTTTGACGCCAGTGAATATGGCGGAGCCCCGCTTCTTGGACTGAAAGGTCTGGTAGTAAAGAGTCACGGAAGCGCGAAGAGTGTGGAGATCCGCCATGCTATCTTCCAGTGCGAGCAGTTTAAGGAAGAAAAGATCAACGAAAAGATCGAAGAATTTATTGCAGCTGAACAGAAAGCACAGGCAGAAGCAAAAAACGAAGAAAAATAAAAAACAGAAATCAAAATACGGGGTACAGACAGATAAGTCCCGAAAGT
>OIBR01000366.1_pt1 | contig 16426 bp, 10 predicted proteins | sample 1581101 | NCBI WGS metagenome assembly OIBR01 (sample SAMEA3882522, study PRJEB24775) | human gut metagenome | biome: human-associated habitat; feature: intestine environment; material: feces | place: Netherlands | collected 2009/2010
CGCCGCCGGACAGGCCGCAAATCACCTGGGCGTCGCCGACCTTCTCGCGGATTTTCTTGACCTGGTCCTCGATGATGTTGGACGCGTTCCAGTTATCGCCGAGGCCGGCGCACTTGTGCAGGAAGTTCTCGATGAGCTTCTGGCCCATCGGAGTGTGCTTGACTTCCGGATGCCACTGCACGCCGTACAGTTTGCGGGACTCGTCCTGCATGGCGGCGACCGGTGCGCCTTCGGTGTGGGCGAGCACTTCGAAGCCTTCCGGCGCGGTCTTGACGGCCACGCCATGGCTCATCCACGTGCTTTGCTCTGCGGGAGAGCCGTCGAGCAGACCCTCCGCCTTGTCGATGGTGGTTTCCGTTTTGCCGTATTCGCCCAGGGCGGCCTTGTCGACATCCGCGCCCAACGCGTATGCCATGGCTTGGAAGCCGTAGCAGATGCCGAGCACCGGAACGCCCGCGTCGAACAGCTTCTTGTCGACGCGCGGAGCGCCCGGTTCGAACACGGAAGCGGGGCCACCGGACAGGATGATGGCCTGCGGATCCTTGGCCAGCATCTCATCGACCGGCATGGAATGCGGCACGAGCTCCGAATAAACATTGGCCTCACGCACGCGACGTGCGATCAGCTGGGCGTACTGGGCTCCGAAATCGACAACGAGCACAGGACCTGCAGCCATAACACTCTCCCTTTAATATGAGGTATCAAGAAACGAACAATACTAACTGCTCTATTGTGACGTTGCAAGGAGACATTGGAAACACGTGAACGGAGAATGAACGAATCTCACAATTGCTTACTCCCACCTACTCAACACGCCGCGTGTGTATCTAGGGAAACGAACGTGGGAAACATGTGTTAACCGACTAAAAACGTTGATTTTGAGCCGTTTTTCAATCTTTTTGATAGAGTGTGAAGTACGCACAAAAATCCCGATAAAAGCACACATTTGCGTACAGAAAAATAACAATTGAACACACAGTCGCAAAAAAACAGCAAAAAGTCGAACCGCGCTCGTAATATGTGCAAGTGACTGGAAATGAGGCATACCGCGTAACCGCAAGGTTTTAGGCATGGCTCATGACCTAAGGAAATAAACAATCGCACATCACAGTGCAGGAGTACAGGAGTACACATGACGAGTCCTGTTATTGGCACCCCTTGGAAGAAGCTGAACGCTCCGGTTTCCGAGGAAGCTATCGAAGGCGTGGATAAGTACTGGCGCGCAGCCAACTACCTCTCCATCGGCCAGATCTATCTGCGTAGCAACCCGCTGATGAAGGAGCCTTTCACCCGCGAAGACGTCAAGCACCGTCTGGTCGGTCACTGGGGCACCACCCCGGGCCTGAACTTCCTCATCGGCCACATCAACCGTCTCATTGCTGATCACCAGCAGAACACTGTGATCATCATGGGCCCGGGCCACGGCGGCCCGGCTGGTACCGCTCAGTCCTACCTGGACGGCACCTACACCGAGTACTTCCCGAACATCACCAAGGATGAGGCTGGCCTGCAGAAGTTCTTCCGCCAGTTCTCCTACCCGGGTGGCATCCCGTCCCACTACGCTCCGGAAACCCCGGGCTCCATCCACGAAGGCGGCGAGCTGGGTTACGCCCTGTCCCACGCCTACGGCGCTGTGATGAACAACCCGAGCCTGTTCGTCCCGGCCATCGTCGGCGACGGCGAAGCTGAGACCGGCCCGCTGGCCACCGGCTGGCAGTCCAACAAGCTCATCAACCCGCGCACCGACGGTATCGTGCTGCCGATCCTGCACCTCAACGGCTACAAGATCGCCAACCCGACCATCCTGTCCCGCATCTCCGACGAAGAGCTCCACGAGTTCTTCCACGGCATGGGCTATGAGCCGTACGAGTTCGTCGCTGGCTTCGACAACGAGGATCACCTGTCGATCCACCGTCGTTTCGCCGAGCTGTTCGAGACCGTCTTCGACGAGATCTGCGACATCAAGGCCGCCGCTCAGACCGACGACATGACTCGTCCGTTCTACCCGATGATCATCTTCCGTACCCCGAAGGGCTGGACCTGCCCGAAGTTCATCGACGGCAAGAAGACCGAGGGCTCCTGGCGTTCCCACCAGGTGCCGCTGGCTTCCGCCCGCGATACCGAGGCCCACTTCGAGGTCCTCAAGAACTGGCTCGAGTCCTACAAGCCGGAAGAGCTGTTCGACGAGAACGGCGCCGTGAAGCCGGAAGTCACCGCCTTCATGCCGACCGGCGAACTGCGCATCGGTGAGAACCCGAACGCCAACGGTGGCCGCATCCGCGAAGAGCTGAAGCTGCCGAAGCTGGAAGACTACGAGGTCAAGGAAGTCGCCGAGTACGGCCACGGCTGGGGCCAGCTCGAGGCCACCCGTCGTCTGGGCGTCTACACCCGCGACATCATCAAGAACAACCCGGACTCCTTCCGTATCTTCGGACCGGATGAGACCGCTTCCAACCGTCTGCAGGCCGCTTACGACGTCACCAACAAGCAGTGGGACGCCGGCTACCTGTCCGCTCAGGTCGACGAGCACATGGCTGTCACCGGCCAGGTCACCGAGCAGCTTTCCGAGCACCAGATGGAAGGCTTCCTCGAGGGCTACCTGCTGACCGGCCGTCACGGCATCTGGAGCTCCTATGAGTCCTTCGTGCACGTGATCGACTCCATGCTGAACCAGCACGCCAAGTGGCTTGAGGCTACCGTCCGCGAGATTCCGTGGCGCAAGCCGATCTCCTCCATGAACCTGCTCGTCTCCTCCCACGTGTGGCGTCAGGATCACAACGGCTTCTCCCACCAGGATCCGGGTGTCACCTCCGTCCTGCTGAACAAGTGCTTCCACAACGACCACGTCATCGGCATCTACTTCGCCACCGATGCGAACATGCTGCTGGCCATCGCCGAGAAGTGCTACAAGTCCACCAACAAGATCAACGCCATCATCGCCGGCAAGCAGCCGGCCGCCACCTGGCTGACCCTGGACGAAGCTCGCGCCGAGCTCGAGAAGGGTGCTGCCGAGTGGAAGTGGGCTTCCAACGTGAAGTCCAACGATGAGGCTCAGATCGTGCTCGCCGCCACCGGTGATGTTCCGACTCAGGAAATCATGGCCGCTGCCGACAAGCTGGACGCCATGGGCATCAAGTTCAAGGTCGTCAACGTGGTTGACCTGGTCAAGCTGCAGTCCGCCAAGGAGAACAACGAGGCCCTCTCCGATGAGGAGTTCGCTGAGCTGTTCACCGAGGACAAGCCGGTCCTGTTCGCTTACCACTCCTATGCCCGCGACGTGCGTGGTCTGATCTACGATCGCCCGAACCACGACAACTTCAACGTTCACGGCTACGAGGAGCAGGGCTCCACCACCACCCCGTACGACATGGTTCGCGTGAACAACATCGATCGCTACGAGCTCCAGGCTGAAGCTCTGCGCATGATCGACGCTGACAAGTACGCCGACAAGATCAACGAGCTCGAGGCCTTCCGTCAGGAAGCCTTCCAGTTCGCTGTCGACAACGGCTACGATCACCCGGATTACACCGACTGGGTCTACTCCGGTGTCAACACCAACAAGCAGGGTGCTGTCTCCGCTACCGCCGCAACCGCTGGCGATAACGAGTGAGCCTAGGCTATTTGGCCTGATTGCTTGATAAAAGCCCCAAGGGATTGTTCCCTTGGGGCTTTTTCGTATTACGGTGCGATATGCTTGGCTTAAAACAGCAAAACCGCTAGCGCGTGTCAGTTACCGTTTGCACATTACAATTGCTCATTGTGCGAACGATGTGGTATCGCACCCGAATAATGTGAAGTACATAGGAGACACCGTGAGTTTTACCAGCGTCACCATCATCAGTCCCGAAGCGGCTAACGGCCGTAATGTTGTCGCCCTTGGAGTCACCAAGACACTTGCCGCAGCCGGCAAGACCGGAGTGTTCCGTCCGGCGGTCTGCAGAAAAGACACCTTCACGGACGTGCTGATCGAAGCTTCCAATGCCGGTTTGAGCCGGGAACAGTCCGTCGGCGTGTGCCCCAAGCGCGCTCGTAACGATAAGGAAGGTTCGCGGGCGGATATCGTTGCGGCCTACACCCAAGCCGTAGAAACAGCCCGACCGGATGCCATGGTGATTGTCGGCACCGACAGGTCAGCAGTCAATGATCCCGCGATGTTCTCTTTCAACGCTGACGTCGCGGCAGACCTCCAATCGCCGGTCCTGCTGGCCGTATGCACTATCGAACGCACACCGGAACAAGTCAAAAGCACGGTTGAGGCATCCACCAAGGTCATCGAAGACGCCGGGAGCAAAGTCGTCGGCGTGTTCATTACTGGGTGTGACGACACGCAGCCGGATCCACTCAAAGCATGCTTCGTCGACTACCCGGTGCCGGTGTGGACGCTACCTGCCGTCGATTTCAACGACGATGACGCCATCAGCAAGGCAGACGAAGCGTTCGCGACGAACGTCGACGCCGCGGAACTGACCGTGGCACTCGAATCGCCATTCGACGCCCCGACCACACCCTATGCTTTCCAATACGGTCTGCTGGGCAAGGCGAAGGCGGACAAGAAGACCATCGTGCTGCCGGAGGGCAACGAGGATCGCATCATCAAAGCCGCCGATTATCTGCTGGAACGCGACATCGTCGATCTGATCATCGTCGGAGACGAAAACGCCATTCTCGCCCGTGGCCAGGAATTGGGATTGAAATCGCTTGGCAAGGCGAAATTCCAAGCCAAGGATGATGAAACGGTGCTGGAACCCATGGTGGCGAAGCTGTGCGAGCTGCGCGCCAAGAAAGGCATGACCGAAGAGCAGGCGCGCAAACAGCTGGCCGATGACAGCTATTTCGGCACCATGCTTGTGGTGATGGGCATGGCGGACGGCCTCGTGTCCGGTTCCGTCAACTCCACGGCCAATACCGTGCGTCCGGCCCTGCAGGTCATCAAGACCAAGCCAGGAACGTCGCTGGTCTCCGGAGCGTTCCTGATGTGTTTCAAGGACCATGTCGCCGTGTTCGCCGACTGTGCCATCAACCTTAACCCCAATGCCGAGCAGCTCGCCGATCCAATCCGCCGAAACGGCCAAGGCGTTCGGCCTTGAACCGAAGGTGGGCATGCTGTCCTATTCCACGCTGGGCTCCGGAAAAGGACCCGACGTCGACCTCGTCGAGGAAGCCACCACCATCGTCAAAGACAAGGTTCCCGACCTTGCGGTGGTCGGATCGATCCAGTTCGACGCGGCATGGTCTCCGACCGTGGCCGCGACCAAAGCCAAGGGCGATCCGGTGGCGGGCCATGTCAATGTGTTCGTATTCCCGGATCTGTGCGCGGGCAACATCGCATACAAGGCGGTACAGCGTTCCTCGGGAGCGGCCGCCGTCGGGCCGGTGCTGCAGGGTCTCAACCGCCCGGTGAACGATCTGAGCCGTGGCGCCACGGTCCAGGACATCATCAACACCATCGCCCTGACCGCCATCGAAGCCCAGTAATCGGGCATTTTGTAGCAAGCAACGAGTAATCTAAGGTTTTGGAAAGTCGCGTAAGCGGCACATCGATTAACACATGGAGGATGCCCACAATGGCGAAAACCGTCCTTGTCATCAATTCCGGTTCCAGCTCTATCAAGTATCAGCTGGTTGATCTTGAAACCGGCGAAGGTATCGCTTCCGGTCTGGTCGAGAAGATCGGCGAGCCGGTTGACGGTCATTACAAGCACGAGTACAACGGCGAGAAGCATGAGCTCGAAGAGCCGATTCACGACCATGAGCAGGGTCTGAAGCGCGTGCTCGGCTTCTTCGACGAGTTCGGCCCGAAACTCGCCGACGCAGGCATCGTGGCCGTCGGCCATCGCGTGGTGCAGGGTGGTTCCATCTTCCCGAAGCCGGCTCTGGTCAACGACAAGACCATCGGCCAGGTCAAGGACCTCGCCGTGCTCGCCCCGCTGCACAACGGTCCGGAGGCCAAGGGCGCTGAGGTCATGCGCTCCCTGCTGCCGGATGTTCCGCAGATCTTCGTGTTCGATTCCTCCTTCTTCTTCCAGCTGCCGAAGGCTTCCAGCACCTACGCGCTGAACAAGGAAGTCGCCCAGCAGTACCACATCCGCCGTTACGGCGCCCATGGCACCTCCCACGAGTTCATCTCCTCCGTCGTGCCGTCCGTCATCGGCAAGCCGGCCGAAGGCCTCAAGCAGATCGTGCTGCACATCGGCAACGGTGCTTCCGCCTCCGCCGAAATCTCCGGCAAGCCGGTTGAGACCTCCATGGGTCTGACCCCGCTTGAGGGCCTGATGATGGGTGGCCGTACCGGTGACATCGACCCGGCTGTGGTCTTCCACCTGATTCGCAACGCCCACATGAACGTGGACGAGCTTGACGCCCTGTTCAACAAGCGTTCCGGCATGATGGGCATGACCGGCTATGGCGATTTGCGTGAGGTTCACCGTCTGGTGTCCGAGGGCAATGAGGACGCCAAGCTGGCTCTGGATGTCTACGTGCACCGCATCGTCAGCTACATCGGCAACTACACCTACCAGATGGGTGGCTGCGACGTGATCACCTTCACCGCTGGCGTGGGCGAGAACGACGACGTGGTCCGCAAGATGGTGTGCGACAAGCTCGCTCCGTTCGGCGTCAAGCTGGATGAGGAGAAGAACGCGACCCGTTCCAAGGAACCGCGCATCATCTCCACCCCGGATTCCGCAGTCACCATCTGCGTCATCCCGACCAACGAGGAGCTGGCCATCGCCCGCAAGTCCGCCGCCATCGCAGAAGAAGGCAAGGACTCCTACGGCAACGTCTTCTCCAAGTGAGTGACGTGTCACGTTTCGGCTGGTAGAGGAACGTGACGGCAAACGGTATGAATCTGCGCCGCCGTGCCTGATAATCGATATCATCGGTCAATCAGGCACGGCGGCGCAGTGCGTTGGGCCCCCTTTTCCGCGATTCGCAAGGGATTGCTTGGTAGTACGATACGACAGGTTGCACTGTACCGTGCAATGATGTAAGAGAGAACGGTTGGTTATTCGTGGCTGCTAAACGACGTTTCGTCGGTTTGGACGGGCTTAAAGGCATAGCCCTTATTGCGATTGTGCTGTATCACTGCGATGAGCTTTCGCTTCAAGGCGGGTTTTTCGGTGTGGATGTGTTCTTCACCATCTCCGGTTTCCTGATTTTCTCATCGCTGCTCAATCGTATCGATTCAGGTAAAGGCTTGGAACTGGGGGAGTACTTCCTCAAACGGTTCCGCCGGATTTATCCCGCGCTGTTTGCTCTTATCCCGATCTCGGTGACGTTGGCATGGCTGGTGAACCGCGACATGCTTGTCGGCATCCGGAACCAGATCATGACCGTGCTTCTGGGATGCTACAACTGGTATGCCATCAGCAGCGGAGCCAGCTATTTCTCCCAGATGAACCCTGACATATTCCGTCACCTATGGTTCATGTCGTTGCTCATGCAGTTTTATCTGATCGCTCCATTCGTGGTTTTGCTGCTGCGAAAAATCATCATCAGATGGGCTCCGGTATGCATACTGACAGCCCTTGCCGGAGCAAGCGCGGTATCCATGGGACTGCTATACCACTCTGGCGCTGACCCCACACGTGTGTATTTCGGCACCGACACGCACGCCATGGGCCTATGGCTCGGTGCCGCGCTGGCTTGGATACTGCCGATTCTCAGACATGAGCATGGGCGAGCCAATGAATCGCGGATAATGGAACGATTCCATAAGATATGGATTCAATTCGGCCCGATAGTTGCCTTTGGCTCATTGCTGGCATTGCTGTGGATGATGCGGCATATCACTCAAGGCCCAGCGGCGTTCCATGGCGGTATCTTCGTCGCCTCCGTGCTTGCTGTGGTGCTGATCGCAGGAACCATACCATTCGGATCCTGGATGCAGGATCTGCTTGTGTTCAAGCCGCTTGCCGCTTTGGGCCATTATTCGTATGGCATTTATCTGTGGCATTGGCCATTATGGCTGCTGCTGAGATCCCTGTTGCCCCAGTGGGGCGCATGGCATGCCGACAGGCTGCTGTCCTTCACCTTCATCCTCACCGTGCTGTTCGCGTTCGCATCTTGGCAACTGTTCGAGAAGCCAGTCGCTCGTGCGGGATTCATCGCGTTGATTCGTCCGATCAGTGGAGACGAAGCCGAGCATTGCGGCCGTCTGATATCCACGGTCGTGGTGCTGGCATGCTCATGGAGCTTCTGCGGATACGCTGTGGCGACGGCACCGGAACAAACCAGTGTGGCGCAATCCTTGGGTATCAGCTCCAGGCTGTTGCAGCAACGCAATCATGCCGCTTTGGAACGACGCCGAACACCGATGCCAAGGAAGCCACGGCATAAGATGCCGGATGGTTCGCAAATGGCCGCCATCGGAGATTCGGTGATGCTGGCGTCCAGCAAAGGATTGCAAGACACGTTCCCCAACATCATTGTGGATGCCGAAGTCTCACGGTCGATGGCGAAGGGACAGGGTCTTGTCGATCAATTGAAAGCGCAAGGAAATCTGCGCCCCTGGGTCTTGGTGGGACTTGCCACCAACTCCGTGGTGACCAATGATCAGCTTGACGATCTGCTGAATGATGTCGGCCCCGATCATGTGCTGGTGCTCATTAACGCGCACGCTCCCGTTTCATGGGTTCCCGGCACCAATGCCGTGTTGAAGCAATTCGCCGCGGCGCATTCCAACAACGTCGTACTGGTCGATTGGGACGGGACCATTTCCCAGCATGCTGACGAACTTGCCGGAGATGGCATCCATCCGGGAATGTCCAATACGATCTACGCGCAGGCGGTCAAGGATTCAATCGCCGCTTGGATCAAGCAAGGGCACTGATTGATGCGTTGACGACTTCCATACGAGGTCCGCCACATGCCGTCGCATATGAATGATCCCCATTCCGTGGAAATCGGAATGGGGATCATTCATATGCGGACGATGCCGATATTAGGGAAATCAGGCCTCCTGATGCTGAGGAGCGGACAGGAAGTGCTCCTCGCTAGGCAGAACGGCGTTGAGAATCACAGCCACCACGAACGACACCGCGATGCAGTTGGAAGCGAAGATGGACTGGAACAGCGCCGGGAAGTTGGCGAAAATGTCGCCGACCTGGGTGAAACCGATGCCAATGGTCAGGCTCAACGCGGCGATGGTGATGTTGCGCTGCGTGTAACCGGCCTCGGAAATCATCTGGAATCCGGACAGGATGATATTGCCGAACATCATGATGGTGCAGCCGCCAAGCACAGCCTGCGGCAGGGAGTTGAAGACCTCTGCAACGGCCGGAACGAAGCTGGCGAGCACCAAAATCAGACCGCCGGAAAGAATCACCTTGCGGTTGACCACCTTGGTCATCGCCACCAGACCGATGTTCTGCGCGAACGAAGTCAATGGCAGGCAGCCGAACAAACCGGACACGGAGGAGATCAAACCGTCGCCGGCAATAGCTCCGGCGGTTTCCTTGTCGGTGGGTTGACGGTCGAGACCGACTTTGGTAAGCGCCGCTGTGTCGCCCAACACCTCAACCGAGGAAACGACATACAGCAGAGCGAAGGAGATAATCGCACCCGGATCAAACTCAAGCTTGAACGGCATGAAATGCGGCACCGACACGACCTGCAGATTGGCGAAACCGGAGAAATCGACCTTTCCCATGAAAATCGCGACCACATAGCCCACGACAAGGCCGAACAGCACGGAAAGCTGCTTGGCGGTGCCCTTCATGAGCAGCTGGAACGCAAGGCAAGCCACCAGCGAAATCAGGCCAAGCGTCAGATTCTGCCAGCTGCCGAAATCCTTCGCGCCGGAACCGCCGCCGAAGCTCGTGGCGCCGACGGACAGGAGCGAAAAACCAATCGAGGTGACGACAATCGCGGAAACGATCGGCGGGACGAAACGACGCCAATACTTGGCCGTCAAACCAAGCACGACCTCCAACAGGCCGCCAAGCACCACGGCGCCGGCGACTGCGCCATAACCCTGATGCTGCGCGATCGACATGGCGGCCGCGACGTAGGTGAAGGAAATGCCGGTGACCATCGGCAGACGGGAACCAATCAGCCACACACCGTACAGCTGCAGGCAGGTGCCGAGACCTGCGACCAGCAGGCCGGCCTGAATGATGGCGGCGGACTGCGCGGCATCCATCTTGGCGGCCGTGGCCACCAGGAAGATAGGCGCGAGATTCGCCACGAACATGGCCATGACGTGCTGCAGGCCGAACGGAATGCCCTTCCAGAACGACACCGGTGCGTCAAGACTGCTCAACGCCTCAAAAGACACGCCTTTTTTAGTGTCTTTTGCCTTCGTCTTTTTTTCGGTTTTCTCTGTGTTCTTCTCTTCGCTCAACTGTTACATCCTCTCTTATAATCGTTTGAGCGTACTGAAAAAATCAGGAGCGGAATTCGATGGTGCCGTTTTCCGGATCCATCGATTCAACGATTGCCAGGGAATCGACGTCGTACCCTTCCTCACGCAGCTGGTCGCCACCGCCTTGGAAGCCCTTTTCCACTGCGATGCCGATGCCTTCCACAGTGGCTCCGGCCTCATGGCACAGCTCGATCAGGCCTTTTAACGCCTTGCCGTTGGCAAGGAAATCGTCGATCAGCAGCACGTGGTCGCCTTCATTGAGATAGCGTTTGGACACGATGACAGGGAACTCCTTCTGCTTGGTGAAGGAATACACGGTGGTCGTGTACTGGTCGCCGTCAAGATTGATGGACTGCGCCTTCTTGGCGAACACCACCGGGACATTGCCGAAATGACGGGCCACGACACAGGCGATGCCAATGCCGGAAGCCTCAATGGTCAGAATCTTATCGATGGTCTTGCCCTTGAAATGCTCGGCCCAAGCGGCGCCCATATGGTCGAACAGCTCGACATCGCACTGATGGTTGAGGAACGCGTCCACTTTCAGCACATTGCCGGGTTTGACGGTACCCTGCTGCACAATGCGCTCTTCAAGCTCCTTCATGAAACCCCTTAATCTTGTCGGCCGCGAAAGCGGCATCAGATGATGGCATACGGCGAGCCGTATATAGGAGTTCAGCATACGCGCCCCAATTGACCGTGCGAGTCGGACCCCTGACCTGCTCATGTGATAAACATGAATGCTGCGAACAAATGTTTGAATATGAGCGTGCGCGAAGAAAAGAGGAATCGGTGGAACAGAGCATGGGACCTGTGATGTGCGATCCGCGGAGCCTGATAGAGGGACTCAACCCCCAACAGGAAGAAGCGGTGAAATACTACGGCCAGGCATTGCTCATCGGTGCCGGCGCAGGCTCAGGCAAGACCCGTGTGCTGACACGTCGCATCGCATGGCTGCTGGCGCATGGCTTCTGGGCAAGCAGCATCCTCGCCATCACCTTCACCAACAAGGCGGCCGCGGAAATGCGTGAACGTCTCGTGACTTTGGTCGGGCCGGAAGCCGAACATATGTGGATCTCCACCTTCCACTCCGCCTGCGTACGCATCCTACGCCGCGACGGCAAGGAAATCGGCCTTAAATCGGGCTTCTCGATTTACGACACCGCGGACAGCGAGCGACTGGTCAAACTGATCGCAGCCGACCTGAACATCGATACGAAGCGGTATACGCCACGCATGCTGCTGGGCAAGATATCCGACTGCAAGAACGCGTTGGTTTCCTGGAAAGACCAGCTGAAAAAAGCGAACTGCGATTACATCCCGGGACAGCGCGGATACCAGGTGAGCGCCGGCGACGTCGACGAACTGGTCGCCGTCGTCTACGCCGAATACCAGCATCGTCTGGCGCTCGCCAACGCAGTCGACTTCGACGATTTGATCATGCGCACCGTGGAATTGCTCCAAACCTGCCCGCAGGTGAGCGAATACTATCGGCACAGGTTCCGTTACATCTTCGTGGACGAGTATCAAGACACCAACCATGCCCAATATGTGCTCGTACGTGAATTGTCCGGCATCGATTCGGACGAGCAGCCCGACCCGCAGGCGAGGGGAGCGGGCCGTGTGGGACCGAGCTGGATTACCGTGGTGGGTGATTCCGACCAATCCATCTACGCGTTCCGAGGTGCGGACATCCGTAACATCCAAGACTTCGAACAGGATTTCCCGAACGCCAAAACCATCATGCTCGAACAGAACTACCGTTCGACGCAGACCATCCTCGACGCGGCGAACGCGGTGATCGCGAAAAACGAAAACCGCAAGCCGAAGAAACTGTGGACGGCGCTTGGTCAAGGCGACAAAATCGTCGGCTATGCCGCCGACAACGCACAGCAGGAAGCCGGATGGATAGCGAACGAAATCGCACGAATCCACACCGAGGAAGACGTCGCTTACCGTGACATCGCCATCATGTACCGAGCCAACGCGCAGTCACGTTCGCTGGAAGAGGCCATGATCAACGCCAATCTGCCGTATCAGCTGGTCGGCGGCACCAAATTCTATGAACGTAGGGAAGTCAAGGACGCCATCGCGTATTTGCAGGCCATCGTGAATCCCGCGGATAATGTGAACGTGCGGCGTATCCTCAATGTGCCTAAACGAGGACTCGGCGCACGCGCGGAGGGATTGGTGGCCGGCTACGCGGACGCGCATGGCCTCACGTTCTTCGAATCCATTGAACATATGGACCAGATTGAAGGCATGACAGGCCGTACCACCAAACCGTTGGGCGCATTCCGTGATCTGATGCACGAGCTGGCCGATTTCGCCAAGGAACATGATTCGAAACCATCCGAAGTGGTGGCCGAAGTATTGGATAAAAGCGGTCTTCTGGAGGAATTGCAACGTTCCGAGGATCCGCAGGATGCTTCGCGTGTGGACAATCTTTCCCAGTTGCAGTCCGTGGCCGCCGAATTCGAACAGAACACGCCGGATGCCACGTTGGCCGGTTTTCTGGAGACCACGGCATTGGTCGCCGACTCGGATCAGTTGCCGGGAGAGGGCGAGGATTCCGGCAAGGTCACGATGATGACCTTGCATACGGCCAAAGGTTTGGAATATCCGTATGTGTTTCTTACGGGTATGGAACAGGGTACGTTCCCGCACCAGCGTGCCATGGAGGACACCAGCGAGCTGTCCGAGGAGCGTCGTCTGGCATACGTGGGCATCACCCGTGCGAAGCGTCGGCTGTATGTGACCCGTGCGGCGGTGCGTGCCCAATGGGGGCAGGCCAATGACATGATGCCCAGCCAGTTCCTGGATGAGATTCCGGATGAACTCATCGATTGGAAACGTCGTGAGGCCGGTGTGGAGCGCATGCGCGCCAGCTGGGGAGATGACGACGAGTTCGGCGGGTGGGACGATGATGACGATTTCGGATCCACTTCCTTCGGCGAATCGATGTACGGATCGTCGACATACGGTTCCTCATCGTATGGTTCTGGTTCTCGCGGATCGCATTCCACTTATGGGTCGTCTCATGGATCGCACAGCTCGTATGGTTCCGGACGGTCCTCCTACGGCTCGGGAAGCCGCCGTTTCTCTGGCGGATTGCACTCTGGCTCGTCCTCATACGGTTCGTATGGCTCATCCCGGTCGTCATACGGTTCCGGCAAGCCCTCCGGCAAATCCGGTAAGGTCACCACGCGCCGCGCCAAGCCAAAGGATCTGACGAAATCGGCTCCGGCAAGTTCGTTGGACGGCAACAACGGATTGAGCATCTCGGATTTCCAGATAGGCGACAGAATCACCCATGACCATTACGGTTTGGGAAAGGTCATCGAAACGCAGGACAAGGGCGCGAATTCGGTGATCACCGTCGATTTCGGCACGGATGGCGTCAAACGATTGCTGCTTCGTGTGGCGCCTATTGAAAAGCTCTGACGGCTTTTCCAATAGGCGCCCCTCGTGGCGGCGCCGTTGTGGGCTCATAACACGGATTGAGTGAAAAAACAAGTCTTTTCTTTCGGAGCATTTGTTGCGATAATCGGCGATGTTTGCTTTTCGAGAGGAAGAACCATGCCAAGAAAACTGTTCGCCGCGATATCTCAGATTGTTCTGGGCGCGCTGATTGTCATCGCCCCGCAGACCTTCGCGCATGTGTGTGCCGTCAAAGACATGCCCATGGCATGCCGCTACACCGCTCGGGTCGCTCTGGGACTGGGTGTCGTCATCGCATTGCTGGCAATAATCGGATTTTTCGCGCCAAGCCGGGTCAGGGCCGGATTGGATATCGCCAATGCCGTGCTGGGCGTGCTTGTCGTTCTGGTGCCGACCATGCTGGTAGGCGTATGCAGAGGCTCCATGATGCATTGCCATATGGTGACGATGCCGACGCTTATCGTATTGGGCGTGCTGCTGGCGGTGCTCGCAGCAGTCGCCGTATATCTCGATCTCAAGCCGGCAAAGCGTGGCTGACGTGCCGCATATCACCCTTGCGAAACTACCGCTGGCCAATCTGCGTCGCAAACCATTCCGCACTTCGGCGCTTGTCATTGTGGTCGTCATGCTCACTGTGGCGTTCTATGGAGGCGCGCTGCTTTCCATGAACCTGAACAATGGGTTGAACAGCATGCGGGAACGTATGGGCGCCGATCTGATGGTCACGCCGCAGAACACGAAAAACCAGGCTGAGGCGTTGCTTACGGGAAACTCTTCGAGCACGTTCTACTTCACCAATGACATTGGAAGCCAAATCGCCGAAGCGGACGGTGTGGGCGAAAGCACGGTGCAGACGTACATCTCCTCGCTTGCGGCAGCCTGCTGCGACGAAAAGGTGCAGATCATCGGCTTCAACCCCGACACCGACTTCGTCATCACTCCTTGGGTGGCTTCGCAATTCGACGGCACACTCCGTCGCGGCCAAATCATAGCAGGCGCCAGCATCAACGTGTCGGACAACAATACGGTCAAACTGTACGGTCATGAATTCCCCGTGGCCGCGCAACTGGCCGATACCGGAACGTCACTGGACAATTCCATATTCGTGAACATGGACACGGTGCCGGATGTCGTTTCCTATTCCGCGCAGGTCGGACATGCCGCGATTCCTGAAGAATACGCCGGCAAAGCGGTGTCCGCCGTGCTCGTCAAAGTCAAGGACGGATATTCCGCACAACAGGTCGCCTCGAATATCGCAAAAGCCACGGGGATCAAAAGTTTGGGATATGTGTATCCGGGCGGCATCACGGCTACGACGAAAACGAATCTCAAGGTGATTATCCGCTATGTGGCGGTGTTCATCACGGTGTTCTGGACTATGGGTTTGGTCGTGATGTTGGCGGTGTTTTCGTCGGCTATGAACGAACGCAAGCGTGAATTCGCCGCGTACCGTATTCTCGGCGCCGATCGTGCGACCCTGGTGGGCATTATCGTCAAGGAATCGGCGACCATCGGAGCTATTGGAGGTGTGATCGGTGTGACCTGTACCTCGTTGGTCGTGTTTCCGTTCAGTGGTCTGATCGCTAAGGAACTTCAATTGCCGTATCTGCAGATTGGCGTCGGTAAAGTGGCGGTACTGATAGTCGTCGCTCTCCTGTTCGCCGTGCTTACGGGCCTGGTCGCATCCCTCGCCACAGCGGTGCGTCTTTCCGCCCCACAGGCATACCTGACGCTGAGGGAGGGGGAGTGATGCCGGAACAGCCCATATTGGAGGTTCGTGGCCTTACCCGTGAATTCGTACGCCGAGGTAAACCTTTCCCCGCGGTGGATGATGTGAATCTCACGCTCGATCCAGGCGAATTCATGGCGATCGTCGGCAGATCCGGAAACGGCAAAAGCACTTTGCTCAATCTCGTCACGGGATTGCTGAAACCTACATCCGGTTCGATTCTGCTGGCCGGTAACGAGGTGACCACGTTAAACGACAAACAGATGTCGATTTTGCGCAACCGCACCATCGGCTTCGTCACGCAGATCCAGACACTATTGCCGAACCTCACCGCAATCGACAATGTGGTCCTTCCCGCAGTGCTGCATCGCAACCCGTCTCGGTATGAAACCGAAATCGATGAACGGACGAATGACGCACAATCACAGGAACAGACGGCGTCTTCCGTCGTGGTCGATGGCCTTCCCGACGTCATCCAACCAGCTTCGACGCAGACGGCTTCTTCATCTCAGCCCGACCATTTGACGCAACGCGCGCAACATCTGTTGGATCAACTGCTTGTAGGCGAGCTTGCGACATGCTATCCGAAGGAGCTCTCTGGTGGCGAGATGCGCCGCGTCTCCATCGCCCGAGCGTTGATGAACAAGCCGAAACTGCTGATCGCCGATGAACCGACAGGAGATCTGGATGCCGAAAGCACCGCAATCGTCATGCGGCTGCTGCGGCAAGTAGCGGATGACGGTACCTCGGTACTTATGGTTACCCATGATCCGGACGCGCTTGCTTATGTGGACCATACCTATCGTATGGATAGGGGAGTGCTTACTCGGGCCTGACGTTTTTAAGACATGCCGATGTAGGTGAATCGGAGCATCTCGTCCGTCCCCCATGTG
>OIBR01000408.1_pt1 | contig 15051 bp, 17 predicted proteins | sample 1581101 | NCBI WGS metagenome assembly OIBR01 (sample SAMEA3882522, study PRJEB24775) | human gut metagenome | biome: human-associated habitat; feature: intestine environment; material: feces | place: Netherlands | collected 2009/2010
GGGGGGGGGGGGAGTAAAATGAGGGCGTACCAGCTGCCCGGCTTTGGCCCGGGCAGGTCATGCAGAGGATATGCGGAAATCTAAAAGGAGGTTTTTTTATGAAACGCAAACAACTTGCCCTGCGGGTGCTTTCCACTGCGGCTGTCCTTTCCATCGTGTCGTCCATCGCGGCACCGGTCTTTGCGGAGACCTATTACATCGGAAATGGCCACGACCTGAAGATTGAGGCGAAGGACGATGGCAAGGTCTACGTCAACGATCACGAGGACAAAGACGGAGAGATCACCATCAAGGGCAGTGCAGGCGAGGATAGCCTGTCTGAGAAGAATGCGGAGAAAAAAGAGCAGGAGACCGGGGAAAACAGCGGAACGGAGAAACAGTCTGTGACCGAGGGAACCCCGGAAGAAAAGACCTCTGCCGAAGAGGGGAAAACGAAAAAACAGGACACTCCCTCTGAGGACAGCGATGAGGGGAACGACCCTGCCAACGAGATAAAGAAAGACGATGTTCCTCCGGCTGGGGAGAACCCCCAGCCGAAGGAGAACACCGAGCCCGAAGAAAAGATGATAAAAAAGGAATCTGCATCCGGCGGCGAAAACGCCCCGACCGCTCTGCAGAGCACTGCGGCCCTCCAGAGCGGTGCTGCCCTCCAGAGCGCACCGGAGGGGAACACCTCGGTGGAGAGCAGCCCGGTGTCCAACGTCATCAAGGTCGTCAACAACTGGGCTGAGAAGACCCTGAAGATCACGCTGGAGAACGTGAACATTAAGGTCAATAAGAAAGATGATAAAGCGGCCATGTCTGTTTCTGGTTCCGGCGATACGGAGATCAATTTGAAAGGCAACAATGTTCTTGATAGTACCTTGTCTTCCGGTCATGCAGGGCTTGAAAAAGCCGATACTCTGAATCCTGCCGGGGAAGAGACGGGGAACGACGGAAAGCTCATCATTACTGCATCTGACAACGAACAGAGCCTGACTGCAAAGGGTGCCAGATGGGCTGCCGGTATCGGTGGGCGCGCTAATGGCGTTGCCCATTCCAAGGCAGAGATCACCGGAATCGTGATCAACGGTGGAAAAATATACGCGGAAGGTGACAGTGGCAGCGAAATGAACAGCGACGCTGGTGGTGCAGGCATCGGCGGCGGTTCCTGGACGATCGGCAAAGTGACGATCAATGGCGGTGATATTACGGCTACCGGCGGTGTAGACGGTGGCGCAGGCATCGGCGGTGGCAAGAATAACGCAGGATTTGTGACCATCAACGGCGGTGATATTACGGCTACCGGCGGCGCAGGTGGTGGCGCAGGCATCGGTGGTGGCAAGAGTAGCGCAGGATTTGTGACCATCAACGAGGGAAGGATCCATGCGACCGGCGGCAATGATGAAGGCTGCGGCATCGGAAGCGGAAAATGGGGACGCAACAGCAATATCAACATCAACGGAGGAAATGTCACTGCTTCCAGCACCCTTGGCGGTGCCGGTATTGGAGGCACTTATTCAAAAGTGACCATGACATCTGGCAATGTTCATGCCACTGGCGGCGCAAGCGGCAAAAATAGCAGCGGCATTCTCGGCGGCGGCGCAGGCATCGGCGGTTATGGTGCAGACGTCACCATCACCGGCGGCAATGTTACCGCCACCGGCGCCGAGGGCGGCGCAGGTATCGGCAACCCTGGAGGAAAAAAAGACTCAAATATCGCTCCCGGTATGATCAAGATTGGCGGCACAGCGCAAGTCACCGCAACTGGAGGCAATGCCGTCAGCAATAGTACCTATAACTACAGTTACAACGCCGGTGCCGCCATTGGAAACGGCAGTGCTCCAAACAGCAACGTAAAGGGCGAAGAGGTCGAAGTCGTCACAGACAACTCGACTACGGCTACCATCGTCCGCAACCCGGCAGGCACTTCTGCTGACCATCAGCACACTTGGAAAGTCACCAGCCACGAGGATGCCACCACGGAGCATCCCGGCGAGACCGTGTATCATTGTGCGTGCGGTGCAGACCGGACGGATTACTCCCCCGCTCTGCCGGATAACGGCACCAACTCGTATGCGCCGCTTACCGTTCTGGGGGCAGACAGCTTTGAGCAGACCACGGAAAACGACCGCCTGATCATCGCCGCACCCGAGGAGAGCGCAAGCCTCACCGGCAGTCTGGCATCCCTGCGGGAGCTGGAAAGCAGCGGCATCCGGACGCTGGTGTTCCGCACCCGGCACTGCGAGAGCAGCGTCCGGCTGGCAGACCTGACCGCACAGGGCAGCGACGAGGCGGTGTTCGTCCTGAGCCACAGCGGCGAGAACGCCAGCCTGACCCTTGACGGCAGAGACCTCACCAGCCTGCTGGCATAAGAAACAGAAAAGCAGAGAAGCCCCGGGCTCGTTCTGGAAAGCAGAAGGAACCCGGGGCTTTTTGTTGGGGCAGCAGGGCAAAAAAAGCGCACCCTGCAGGCAGCAGAGTGCGCTTTCGTGACGGATGAAAAAGCCTTAGTCCTCGTCTTCCTCTTCCTCGTCCTCTTCGTCATCGCTGTCTTCAGAGCGGGGCTTGTAGAAGATGCCGCTCAGGAAGATGCTGACAAAGTAGAGCAGCACCATGGGGATAGCTACCATGCACTGGGACACGATGTCCGGCGGGGTGACGACAGCTGCGATGAAGAAGATGAGCACGATGGCAACGCCCCGGCCCTTTTTCAAGATCTCGGGGTTGGCGATGCCCATCTTGGAGAGGATGATGGTGACCAGAGGCATCTCAAACACACAGCCAAAGATGATGAACATGGTCAGGCAGAGGCTGACATAGCTCTCGATACTGGTAGTGGTCTGGATGTAGTCGGCGCCCTCGATGCCGGTGCTGAGGAACCGGAGCATGAAGGGCATCATGAGCTTGTAGGCGAACAGCACGCCCACGCAGAACAGCGCCAGACCGAACAGCAGCACCAGCCGGAAGAAGAAGCTCTCGCTCCGTTTCAGGCCGGGTTTTGCAAAGGCGTAGACCTGATACAGCGCCACCGGAATGGTCACGATCACCGCAGCGATCAGGGACACCCGGAAATACTGCATCAGCTTTTCCTGCGGGGCCAGGAACACGAAGGTGTAGTTCGCATTCATTGCCATGGCCGTCAGCAGGTCGATCAGCTTATCCGAAATTGCCAGGAAGCCGATCACGCCCACTACAAACACCGCCGCGCAGATGATCAGCCGGTTCCGCAGCTCTTTCAGATGTCCGGTCAGCGTCATGCTGCCGTCGTCCGACATGACTTCGGCTTTCTTTTTGCGCTTCACGTTGGTAGCCACAAATTACTCCTCGTCCTTCTTCTCAGCCTTTTCCTCGGTCTTGGTCTCGGCAGGCTTGGCATCGCCGTTCTCATCCACGTCGTCCATGCCTTCCTTAAAGTTCTTCATGGTCTTGCCGAACATCTTGCCCAGCTTCGGCAGGTTCTTGGGTCCAAAGATGACCAGAACGATGATCAGAACAATGATAAGCTCCTGAGGTCCGATTCTCATAATAATAATCTCCTTTTTACTCTTGCCGCGCCGCTCTGGCGGGCTGGATTCCAGTTTTTATCCTACAACCGCGGGCGCGGGTGTATCCATGTACTTAGACCTTTGCCTCTTCGGCAGGGGCAGCCTCCTCAGCGGGAGCAGCCTCGGCAGGGGCTTCGTTTGCAGCGGGGGCCTCCTCGGGCTTTTCCTCTGCAGCAGGCTCTTCTGCCTTTTCCTCTGCCTTCACAGGCTCAGCGGCAGGCTCCTCCGCCTTAGCGGGCTCTTCGGGCAGCTCCTCCACGGTATCCTCCAGCTCGGCCACTTCCTCGACCTCTTCGGCCTTCTTGGCTTCTTCCTTGCTGGTCTTACCAATGTTGGTAAAGCTCTTGGTGACATCCTTCATGCTGTCGTCGATGTCCTTCTTGATGTCGGTCAGGGGAGCAACGGCTTCCTTGATGGGGGCCTGGATCTCGTTCAGGGGCTCCACCACATTCTTCTGGATCTCCTCGGAAGCGGCACCGGTGTACTTCTTCAGCTCCCGCAGCATCTTGCCGAGCTTGCGGGCGTACTCGGGCAGCTTATCGGGGCCGATGACCACGAAGGCCACGATGGCCACCAGGATCAGCTCTGTAAAACCAATTTTCATAGCGTTCCAATTCCTTTCCTCTCACACAACAGGCATCCTTTGCGGCCTGCCGTGCTGTTACTGCACAGGGGATGCGGCGCGGTGTGCGCCTTTGTTGCCCTATGTATACCGGAAGTGTATGAACTTCAAATGAACTTATTTTGAACAGTATATGAACAAGAGCAATTTTGCCATCAATTATATAACTGTTCGGATATTTATGCTCAGATATTGCATTTCGGAATCACTTGACCGGATTGGTCAGCGTGCCAATACCATCAATCTCGCACCGCACCACATCCCCGGGCTTGAGGAACTGCGGCGGGTCCATGCCCATGCCCACACCCGCCGGGGTGCCGGTGGCAATGATGGTGCCCGCTTTCAGGGTCATACCCTGCGAAAGCTCGGCAATGACATGGTCGATGTCAAAGATCTGCAGGGCGGTATTGGAATCCTGCCGCTTCTCGCCGTTGACAAAGCTGCGGATGCCCAGCCTGGGCGGGTAGTCGGCAAAGGCATCTGCCGTGACGATGCAGGGCCCGATGGGGGTAAAGCCGTCCAGACTCTTGCCAAAGTACCACTGTTTGTGCGCCGTCTGCACATCCCGGGCCGAGACATCGTTCAGGATGGTATAGCCGAAGATGTAGTCCCGGGTCTGACCGGCGGGCACATCCCTGGCATCCCTGCCCAGCACCACAGCCAGCTCACACTCATAATCCAGCTTTTTCACCAGATCGGTGTGGGCCTCGATGGGGCCGCCGTCCGGCACGGCGCGGGTCACGCGCTTGGAAAAGTAGATGGCATCCTCGTGTTTGGTGGCAAAGGCAGCGGCAGAGTATTTCTCCGCCTCATCGGAGTGGGCCATATAATTGATGCCCAGGCAGATGACATCCTGCGCCGGGGCCGGGATGGGGCTTTCCAGCGTGACGGCCTCCACAGGCAGAGCGGGAATGCCCGCAATGGCCAGCGACAGCCCATACCGCACCTGCGGGGTCAGAAACGGGATGGCCTCGCTCAGGGTCTCATAGCTCAGGCCCAGCCAGCTCAGCGGCCAGACCTGCCGCCCATCCTCCGATAAAATCGCCGGGTCTTCCACGCCGTCCGGCAAGCGGCAGGTAATAAAGCGCATACCGCATCCCCTTTCTCAGTGCCGATACGCAATGGCGTTCCGGATACGCTCCGCTTCTGCCTGACCGGCCAGCTGGCGCACCAGTTCCAGTGCAAAGGGGATGGCACCGCCCAGCCCATAGCTGGTGGTGATGTTGCCATCCACCACGACCTCTTCATCGTGTACGATGGCACCGGCCAGCTGATCCTGGAAGCCAGCGTGGGCGGTGGCGTTCCTGCCCTCCAGCAGGCCAAGAGAGGCCAGAATGCTGGGGGCGGCACAGATGGCAGCCACCTTCCGGCCTGCCTTTGCAAAGGCGGCACAGGTCTCGGTGACCGTCTTATTGGCGGCAAGGTTGGGTGTGCCCGGGATCCCGCCGGGCAGAACGACCATGTCCACATCGGAATAATCCACTTCCTCAGCCAGCGCATCGGCGGTCAGGTGGATCTTATGGCTGCTCACCAGCTCCCTGCGGCCCATGGCAGAGGCCACGATGACCTCCACCTTGGCGCGGCGCAGCAGGTCAACCACCAGCAGAGCTTCGCATTCCTCGGTGCCATCGGCAAAAAATACAACTGCCTTACTCATCTTTACAGACTCCCTTCTAAAAAAGCGCACCGCAGGGCGGGTGCTCCCCTGCCCCGCGGCGCGCGGTCCGTGTTATTCTTCGGCGGGCTGTTCCGCCTTTTCTTCCAGCAGGCGGCGCAGCACGCTGTCATCCTTGCTGATGACCCGGCTCACCCGGCTGATGATGGCGCTGGACGCACCAATGTTGCCCATGATGCTGGTATAGCTCTGCTTGTTGACCAGCTTTTCCGCGATGTTATACCGCTGCTCCATTGCACTGAGCTCGGCGTAGCTGCACACATCCTGTAAAAAGCGGTAGCACTCCTCAGGCGTTTTCAGCTCCAGCAATGCAGAATACAGGCCGGACTCTCCGGTGGGATGATCTTTTGCCATGGCTTGTTCCTCCCCTATCGTTCAGGTTGGGTCTGGCCCGCGCGGGGCACTTCAATACACTACTTTATTGTAGTGCAAACGCGGCAAAAAATCAACGGGAAATTTACAGCATTTTTTCCAGCGTGGTCAGCTGCATGGAAATGCCCGCAGCTTCTGCCTCGGCGGGGCCCAGCACGCGGTAGCCCTTGGTCTTGAAGAACTGCAGCACCGGCAGGCACTTGGTGTGCACCTCGCAGTACAGGCGGCCCCGGCCCTCACCCCGGGCCAGACGCTCGCAGGTAGCCAGGATATCCCGGCCCAGTGCCTTGCCCCGGTACTCGGGCTTGAGGTAGAGGTGGAGCAGGTGCAGGGCCGTGTTCTCCATCTTCCAGGCAAAGTAGCCGATGGTCTTGCCGCCCAGCACCACGAGGAAATAGTTCACATCGTTGTCGATATCCGCCTCAATGGCATCGGCGCTCTGCAGCGTTTCCACCAGCGTGTCCAGCTGCTTTGCAGGGTAATAGCGCTTGTAGACCTCGTGCCAGATCTCACTGGCAAGGTCAGCGTTGGCGTGAATGTATTTGGCCTTTGCGACCAGCTTGTAATCGGGTTTCATAGTGCTCCTTATGCGTATACGATATAATCCGGCTTGCGGGGGGCGGCTGGGCGGGGTTCCTCTGCCGGGTAGCCCAGAATGCAGTGGCCCACGCCGATATAGTCCCCCTCAATGCCCCACTTTTTCAGCAGGGCCTTGCCCTCTTCGGTCTCGAACTCTTCCTTTGCGCGGTTGATCCAGCAGCTGCCCAGCCCGATGGCGGCAGCAGCGTTCATCAGGTTGCCCATCACAAGGCTGCCGTCCTGCACGCCACAGCGGGCGTTGGCATCGGCCAGCGCCACCAGAATGGTGGGGGCACCGTACATGGGGTCGCCCGTGTTGCCCATCACGGCAGCATTCATCCGGGTGAGCTGGGCGCGGGTCTCAGCATCCTGCACCACCACGATCTTTGCGCTCTGGCGGTTCATAGCGCTGGGGGCAAAGGTGCCTGCACGCAGAACGGCTTCCAGCTCCTCTTTCGTGATCTGCTCCGGCTTGTAGGCGCGGCAGCTGCGGCGGGTCTCAAGGGTATGTAAGGTCTCATTGGTCATAGCAATTTCCCTCCCTAAAAGTTCTGGTGTTATTGTACCATACAACGCCGTAAAGTGCAAAACAAAAAGGCGGCTGCGCCTTCCTTTTTGAAAGCGCAGCCGCCTGATTGCTCTTCGTTGGTTTGGAACGAGATGTTTTACAGCGCGGTCTTGATGTTGTGATGCGTGGAGCTGTAACGAACAACTGCTTCCATCAGGGCAACGGGCCACAGAATGACCTTACCCAGGATCTCGGCCGGCTTGACATCCACCGTATCCATGCTGTTGATGCCGAACAGAACCAGACAAGCAATGCCGCAACCCAGAATGTAATAGTACATAAGTCAAACCTCCTATATTTTTCTCACAGGCTTACGCCTGAAGCTCAAGTGTCGGCGGGGCGCTTTCCGCTCTCCGCATTCTTACTATACCGCAGTTTTGATATAAAGTCAATATCCAAAAACGTGAAACAAATTAAAGCTTCTTTTGAAAGGTGTTTTGCTCATGTAAATAAAGTGGTGAAGTTCGCTTTGCTTTATAAATGTAAAGTCAGTGTCCTGAATTGGCCGTGAGCCGGAAACAAATTATTCATATTCTGCCCTGAAAGAGGCCGAAAACGGTCGTTTTGTACTTGTAAGAAAAACAGGAAATGGTGCACAAAGCTCCATCTGCAATTTTGTGCAGAGCGCCCTGCAATAACAGCTGTTTTTCATACGTTTACAGGTTAAGGAAAGACGTGTCAGAATTTTTTGTTTTTTGAAGTGAGGACACCGCCATGAAGAAAATTTTTCGCAAAAAAATTTTTGCTTTTTTCCTCTCGGCCCTGCTGGTGCTGGCCCTTTCCCTGCCCGTTTTTGCGGACATGGGCCCCAAGCCCTCGGTCACGCTCAAGCTCTATTACACACCGGGCCAGCGCTATGCGGTCACCCTGCTGGGCAATACGGCCCTCAACGGCCCCTGGACCGCCCCGGCAGACTACCGGGAGCGGATGGGTTCCCGCGAGGCCTGGGAGGCCTTCCGGAACTACCCCGCTCCGGAGGGCTACTACTTTCTGGGCTATTTTCAGGAATACCCCGGCGATGCCGATGCAGAGTTCGTCTGGAGCTACTACCCGCCCAACAAGTTCTATGTTCTGCTCTATAATATAGAGACCTGTACATTCTACCGCAGCGAGGAGCCGGTGGAGCGCTATGCCTTTTCCAGCGAGTGGCAGGTGCTTCTCGATTCCCAAGACGGCCTGCGGGTCTACCACAACCGCAACGATTCCGACATCCTTTCCTCCTTTGCCGCCCGGGTGCTCATCACCCTGATTTTAGAGCTGACGTGGGGCATCCTGCTTTTCGGGCTGCGCGGCCCTGCCCAGCGCAATCTCATCGGCAAGGTCAACCTTGCCACGCAGATCATCCTGAACCTTGGGCTGTGCTATGGCACGCTCTATCTCGGGCCGATGTGGGGCAATTTCCTTTATTTTGCACTGGAGGTGCTGGTGTTCTCCGTGGAAGCCTTTGTCTACAACCGGTATCTGCCCTGGCCGGAGGGCAAAAAGCCTCACCCCATCCTCTATGCGCTGACTGCCAATCTCCTTTCCTTCGGCATCGGGCTGGAATTGAACACCCACTGCACCAACACGCAGATCCGGCTGATTGGGCTGATCTGTCTGGTGCTGTGGTACGCCGGGCCGTGGCTCTGTCGAAAGCTGCGGAAAGTGCAAAATGCACAATAAAAAGAAAAATATTCGTCAAGAATCAATCTTGTTGCGCACCGGGAAATCCGCTATAATAGAAGCGTCAAACCAGATTTTACCGGAAAGGAGACACGGACGTATGGCAAAGGCATCTCAGGTCGTTTTACTGGAAAATGAGTTTTACCTCATCAAGGCACCCAATGGGAAGGTGTTGGAGATCAAGAACTTCAACACGGAGAACGGCGCGGCCATCCGTCTGTGGGACTACGCCGGACATCCGTGGCAGCAGTGGCAGTTCGTGGACGCCGGCGAGGGACGCTGGCGGATCAGGAACCGCTTTACGGGCAAGTTCATCGATCTGGCCCTGGGCGGCGTGGTCGAGGGCACCTGGCTGCACCAGTGGGGCCGCACCAGCGGGCTGAGCCAGTGCTGGGAGCTGGAGTCCACCCGGAACGGCCGCACCCGCATCCGCAACGTGCTGGCCGACAAATACATCGACCTTGTGGGCATGAACACCTCCAACGGTGCACAGGCCCAGATCTGGAATTACGTCTCGGGCGGCAACCAGGAATGGAACCTGGTGCGCGTTGACCCCGACACCGCGCAGACCAACGCCCGTGCCGAGGAGAAGCGGGACCCGGAGCCCACGCCCTCCCAGCGCAAGCACCAGAATGATCTGGTGCGGAAGCTGAACAACGCCGGAAAAGGCCGGGCCGCACGGAAATAAGAAACGATAAAAGCGTCCCACAGGGGGCTCCCTGTGGGACGCTTTTTGTAATGCTGACAGAAACGGAGAATTGCTGATGGATCCCAAATTTCCCATGCGCAACACCACCCTGTGCTATCTGGAACAGGATAATGCCTACCTGATGCTCCACCGCGTAACCAAGAAGAACGACCTGAACCACGACAAATGGATCGGCGTGGGCGGCAAGTTTGAGCCGTTTGAAAGCCCGGAGGACTGCCTGCTGCGGGAAGTGCAGGAGGAGACCGGCCTCACCCTGACCTCCTACCGCTGCCGGGGCGTGGTGACCTTTCTTCTGGGCGAGCTGACCGAATACATGTTCCTTTACACCGCCGATGCCTGGACGGGCACACTGGTAAAGGATGCCGCCCGGAACGAGGGCATTCTGGAATGGGTGCCCAAGGAGCAGGTGGAGCATCTGCCCATCTGGGAGGGCGACAAGATCTTCTTCCGCCTGCTCGAGGAGGACAGACCCTTTTTCTCGCTCAAACTCCGATATGAAGATGATACGCTGGCTGAAGCCGTGTTGGACGGGAAACCTTTATAACTCCCTCAGTCACGGCTTTGCCGTGCCAGCTCCCTCGGAGAGGGAGCCTTTTAGCCTCCCTCATTGAGGGAGGTGGCATCGCGTAAGCGATGACGGAGGGAGTTTAGTTCAGCTTCAGATCGCCCTCTTTGATCCAGCCCAGCTTGCGCTCGATCTCGCAGAAGAGAACGCTCAGGACAGCGGGCAGAACAAAGCAGATCAGGGCCATGGCAGCCCAGTCCATGGGGGTGATAGCAGCCTTGGTGCCGGCGGCAATATCGTTCACCCAGCCGGTGTACACGCCGATCTGGCCCACCAGACCGCAGGTGCCCATGCCGGAGGAGACCGCCGCGCCGTTCATCTCAAAGTGGAACAGGCAGGTTGCCAGCGGGCCGGTGATGGCCGAGGCCAGCGTGGGGGCGATCCAGATGCGGGGGTTCTTGATGATATTGCCCATCTGGAGCATACTGGTGCCCAGGCCCTGGCTGACCAGGCCGCCCACACCGTTCTCCTTATAGCTCATCACGGCAAAGCCGACCATCTGGGCGCAGCAGCCTGCCACAGCAGCGCCGCCTGCCAGACCGGTCAGGCCCAGAGCCGCGCAGATGGCGGCAGAGGAGATGGGCAGAGTCAGCGCCACACCCACGATGACAGACACCAGAATGCCCATGACCAGCGGGGCCTGCTCAGTGGCCCACATGATCAGGGTGCCCACCTGGCTGGCGGCGGCACCGATGGGAGCCGCGATGAGCATGGAAAGGCCCACGCCCACAAAAATGGTCACCAGCGGGGTAACAAGGATATCGACCTTGGTCTCCTTGCTCACGGCTTTGCCCATCTCAGCAGCCACAATGGCAATGATCAGGACAGCCAGCGGGCCGCCTGCGCCGCCCAGCGCATTGGCCGAGTAGCCCACAGTGATCAGGCTGAACAGCACCAGCGGGGGGCAGTGCAGTGCCCAGCCGATGGCGCAGGCCATGGCCGGACCGCTCATGGCCGAGGCATAGCCGCCCAGATCGACCAGCACCTCCAGCCCGGTCTGCTGGCCCAGCGTTTTGATGATGGTGCCGATCAGCAGGCTGGCGAACAGGCCCTGTGCCATGGCACCCAGAGCCTCGATGAGATAACGCTGCGGAGTGATAACGATATCCTTCCGCTTCAAAAAGTCCTTTACACTTGACATAGACTCTTCCTAACCTTTCTCTCCCGGCCCATTGCGCGGGAGCTTTCCGTGTCAAGTATCATACCATACACCTGTCAAGACAGCAAGAGGAGGCCGCGTTTTTCGTCCAAAGCGACAAATTTCACAGCTTTGGATGCAATGATTCTGCCTTCCTGCTCGTTTTTACTGTGGAGCGTGTTTTTCTTTCCGATTTTTCTGCCTGACGCGATGCCGGAGCACAGCGAACTGATTGACGGCGACACGGGTTTGGGTGTATACTGGGAGAGTAAAAATAGCTTTATCCGCAATTATGCGAGACTATATTGGCGGGCCGGTGCAGTTCGTGTATCCTGCCCGGTCCAGCTTGGAGGCAGAGCAAGCGGCATGAAACCAACATCTTTCAAAAAATCAAGCAAGAACGGCACCGGCCGCAGCATCGGCCAGGCTGTTGCGTGCCTTGTGATGGCGGCAGCCATCACCATTGGCGGTGCGGGCACCACCTTTCTGCTGGCATCCCAGCCTGCGGGCCTGACGGTCGAGCCCGCCGCCTTGCAGACTGAGGGCAGAGTGACTCTGCCCAAATTCGATCATAAGAGTGACAGGAGCGAGGCAAAGGCCGAGAGCACCCAGCAAGAGGAGAGCGCTTCTTCTCAGGAGCAGGCCGCAGCCAGCACCCCTGCCGCACCCGTGACCAAGGCAGAGAACACCGCCGCCCCGGCAGAGAGCACTGCCCCCGCTGCGGAGCCCGCTGTGCAACCGGAAGCCGCACCCGCCGACCCCATGGCCGGGGATGCTTCGGAGATCGAGAACGAGAACTCCTTCCCCCACTTCCTGACAGAGACTGAGGCGCTGGCTGCCGAGGACCCGATGGCCGCTCCTGAGGAGGCCGCCATCCTGCCCGAAACGGAGGAGACCGCCCCCGTAGCTGAGGAAGCGCCTGCCGCTTCCGAGAACGGCGAGGAGATGCTGGCCGAGGCTCAGATCAAGGATATCAACGGCACCGTTCTGCTGACCCCCGAGGAGATCCGGGATGCACTGGACAACGGCACGCTGGACGAAGAGAGCATCGACCCCGCCTGCCTGACCGGTGAAAACGGCCTGCTGCAGTGGCTGTGGGAATTCTTCTTCGGCAAGGATGAGGAAGAAACGCCCCAGTATTCCGGCTGGCGCACCGAAAACGGCAAGACCTATTACTATGACCAGAACACCCACCAGCCCGTCACCGGCATCCAGAGCATCGACAACAAGCTCTATTATTTTGATGCCTCCGGCGTGCAGCAGCCCGCCACTTTCGGCATCGATGTTTCCAAGTACCAGAGCAGCATCGATTGGGATAAGGTGAAAACGGCAGGTGTGGAGTTTGCCATCATCCGTATCGGCTACCGCGGCTACGGCTCCGGTGCCCTGGTGCAGGATCCCAAGTTTGAGGAGCACTTCACCAACGCCCGCAACGCCGGGCTGCGGGTGGGCATCTACTGCTTCAGCCAGGCTGTCAACGAGAACGAGGCCCGCGAGGAAGCACAGGCCTGCGTCTATGTGCTGAATGGCCGCCAGCTCGATTACCCCATCTACTTTGATACCGAGGCTTCCGGTGCAGGCAATGGCCGTGCCGATGGTCTGGGCGTGGAAGACCGCACCAAGTGTGCTGTGGCTTTCTGCGAAGAGGTCAAGGCACTGGGCTACAAGCCCGGCGTGTACGCCTCCACCACCTGGTTCCGCAAGCGGCTGGATATGAGCCAGCTGTCCAACTACTACATCTGGAACGCCCACTACAACGTGGCCTCCAGCCCCATTGCCTGCAATATGTGGCAGGGCACCTGCACCGCCCGCATCCCCGGCTACGGCGGCCAGATCGATGTGAACATCAGCTATATGGGCTGATCTGACTGCAAACAAAAAGAGCGAAGATTCAACTGAATCTTCGCTCTTTTTTGATGTGACTTATGTTTTTAAGCAAACATATCCTTCAACTTCTTGAAGAAGCCCTTGCGCTTTTCGTAGTTCTCTTCTTTCAGGGTGCCCTCAAACTTCTTCAGGGCATCGCGCTGGGCCTTGTTCAGCTTCTTGGGGATCTCCACTTCGCACTTGACGTACATATCGCCCCGGCCACGGCCGTTCAGATACTGGATGCCCTTGCCGCGCAGGCGGAAGGTGGTGCCGCTCTGGGTGCCTTCGGGCACGGTGTACTCCACCTTGCCGTCAATGGAAGGCACGGTGATGCTGTCGCCCAGAACCGCCTGGCTGTAGGTGATGGGCACCGTGACCCAGACATCATAGCCGTCGCGCTGGAACACCTCGCTGGGCCGGACCGTGACCATCACGATCACATCACCGGCAGGGCCGCCGTTGGCACCGGCATCGCCCATGCCGCGCAGTGCAAAGCTCTGATCGTCGTCGATGCCCATGGGGATGGACACCTCCAGCGTTTTCCTGGCGGCAGTTTTTCCGCTGCCGTGGCAGACCTTGCAGGGGTTCTTGACCAGCTTGCCCTTGCCGCCGCAGCGGGAACAGGGCTGCTGGGTCTGCATCACGCCAAAGGGGGTGCGCTGCTGCCGGATGACATAGCCGCGGCCGCCGCAGTCCGGGCAGGCAGCCGCTGCCATGGCACTCCGTGCACTCCTGCTGGCGGGTGATGGTGATGTTCTTCTTGCAGCCATGCACGGCCTCATCAAAGCTCAGGGTGATCCGCACACGGATATCCTGACCCTTGCGGGGGGCGTTGGGGTTTGCCTGACGGGCAGAGCCGCCAAAGCCGCCGAAACCGCCGCCAAAGATATCACCGAAGATATCGCCCAGATCGACCCCATCGCCGCCAAAGCCGCTGAAGCCGCCCGCGCCGCCGCCATTCTGGGCTGCATAGCTGGGGTCAACACCGGCAAAGCCGTACTGATCGTACAGTTGGCGCTTCTTCGGGTCCGAAAGCACCTCGTTGGCTTCATTGACTTCCTTGAACTTTTCCTCGGCATCCTTATCGCCGGGGTTGTAGTCCGGGTGGTACTTCATGGCCAGCTTGCGGTAAGCCTTTTTGATCTCCGCATCGGTGGCCGTTTTGGATACTCCCAGCACTTCGTAGTAATCGCGCTTTTCCTGTGCCATAACCATACCTCTATAAAACCAGCAAAGGCCGCCCCGGCAAAACCGGAGCGGCTTTTGCTTTTATCCGGCACGCCTGCCCGCCGGTTTGGCCGGGCATCTGCCGTTTGTGTCAGAACTTAGACTTCCTTGAAGTCAGCGTCCACAACGCCGTCATCGTTGGGCTTCTGCTGGTTGTTTGCGCCAGCATCGGGGCCGGGCTGTGCGCCTGCAGCCTGCTGGGCAGCAGCGGCAGCCTGATACATCTTCTCAAAGACATGGCTCAGCTCATCCTGCTTTGCCTTGATCTCATCGATGGAGCCGGACTGAACAGCGGTCTTGAGGTCGGCCAGCTTTGCCTCGGCTTCGCTCTTCACGTCAGCGGGCATCTTGTCGCCGTTCTCCTTCAGCATCTTCTCAGTCTGGAACACCATCTGATCAGCGCCGTTGCGGATATCGACCTCTTCACGCTTCTTCTTATCATCGGCAGCGAACTGCTCAGCTTCCTTCACAGCCTTGTCGATATCCTCCTTGGACATATTGGTGGAAGCGGTGATGGTGATGTTCTGCTCCTTGCCGG
>OIBR01000439.1_pt1 | contig 14234 bp, 8 predicted proteins | sample 1581101 | NCBI WGS metagenome assembly OIBR01 (sample SAMEA3882522, study PRJEB24775) | human gut metagenome | biome: human-associated habitat; feature: intestine environment; material: feces | place: Netherlands | collected 2009/2010
ATTCCATATTCCCTCAGGGCATACTCTAACAATAATCCTGCTGCTAAAGATCTGCACCGGTCTTCTTTTTTTTTCAATTGCATTATTTTATTTTTCCGGTCTTCCGTGATAAAAGGCAGCATCTGTGCAAATATCTTTTCATCCCCAAATGGAACAATATCCGTCATATAAATCTTCACGCGTCTTATTCTCCCTCGATCCGGATAATGCTTCTAAGATGTTCTCTTTCCCTGGACAATTCCTCATATACCGGCATCAGTCCATCATTTATTCCGGCACGAAGCGGCTCTACAATTTTTTCGACCGTATCAAACATCGGTGTGATTCCCATATTGGCAAAGACACCTTTTAAAGTATGTGCACAGTCAAACGCCTTTTTTCTCTCATCTTCTGCAAGTGCCTCTTTTAATCCATCAAAAGACTCGTCCTCTGCCACCATCGGAAGGCAGCTTTTATATAATTCCTCATCTCCTAAAAAACGCTCTAAAGCTCCATCTAAATCGCATCCCCATGCTCTTAATTTTTCCAATACCTCACACATTTTTCTATCATTCCTCCGATTGTTCTTTTTCCTGTTCCATCTCCCTGTCTTTCGTTTTTCCGGATAATAACAGCCTGTATTTTTCTAATTCCCATTCCAGTTGTTTTGGTTCTGTCACATTTAAGAAAACACCATATATGATATGTTTATTTCCTACAATTCCTACATCATACAGCTTTAATGATATAAAAATTTCTTCTCCTGCTTCATTTTTCCTGGAAAATTCACATTGTGTTTCACGTCCTTTATCTGCTGTATAAAAAAAGGCATCCAGAATACGTTTATGATATCGTTTTGGAATTCCCTGAAAAATATCTTTTTTCTGACTGATATCCTGATATCCAAACACCTCATAATACGCATTATTTACGCGTATTATCTCAATCTGTTCTTTGCCGTACTCATAGACAGCCACACCCTGTTTCGCATTTAAAAAGAGTGACTCCAGCTGGGAGGCCGGCGTCCACAGGCTATCTATGTCAACTAAGCGTTCTGTCTCTTTCTTTCTCTCCGCATGCGGTCTGTCAAACTGCAGTTTTTCGTATTCTTCCACAGGCATCGGTTTTGCAAAATAATATCCCTGTACATATTCACAGCCAATACTCCGCAAAAATTCCACCTGTTCGATCCGTTCCACGCCTTCCGCAACAACCGGCATATTCAGCCATTTTGCCATACGGATCACTGCCGCCATGATATTTTCTCCGCGTCCTTCCCTGTCATCACCGGCAAAAAACTTCATGTCCATCTTTAAAACATCAACCACAATATCCTTTAAAACATTTAAAGAAGAATAACCACTTCCAAAATCGTCCATCAGAATGTAAAATCCCTCTTCGCGCAAACGCTGCATCATATCCTGCACTGCTTTGGGATTTGTATTGTATGCGCTCTCTGTCAGTTCTACCTGAAACAGTCTGCGTGGAATCCGGTAACTGTCCACCAGATTGCAGATCACATTCACGATATCTTTGTTGTAAAGGCTGACCCTCGAAAGATTGACGGATATCGGAAGCGGATTCTTTCCTTCATCCATCCACTTTCTAAGCTGGATGCAGGTCTGCTCCCACACATAATAATCCAGCTTTGTGATAAATCCATTCCGTTCAAATACCGGTATAAACTCTCCCGGTGAAATCATTCCCCGTTCCGGATGTTTCCAGCGAACCAGCGCCTCCGCTCCTGCGATCTGATTATCGCTGAGCCCGTATTTGGGCTGATAGAATACAACAAATTCATGATTTTCCAGTGCACTTTTCATGCTGTTTACGATCCGCTGTTCCTTCTCGATCTCCTGGCTCATCTGCCGTGTATAAAATGCATAGTTACGGATATAATTGCCTTTGCAGTGCTTTGCCGCAAGGTTGGCACGATCGTACATGTGATCCGGTGTTATTTTCTTTCCAGCGATCAGGTAAACACCAAATATCGGTACGATATCAAAATCAAGCGGGTATCTGCTTAAGATATCACGCATTTTATCAAAACTTTCGACCAGTTCTTTTGTATTTTCATAGGATACGCAGAAGCAGAATATATCCGCATCCATCCTGCCAAAGGTAACGTCACTGCGGTTTCTGACTGCACATATCAAAAGGTCGGCAATATATTTCAGCAGCATGTCCCCTGCACTCATTCCAAAGAAAGAATTGATCAGCTGGAACTTTTCAATATCCATCCGCACAAAAGCAAAATGCCGGTCCGGATATCGCTCTAACATAGCAGATGTCGCCTGAAACATATGGGTCTTATTATAGATGCCGGTAAGGATATCATATTCTGCACGGTACTTTAATGCTTTGCTGATATTCTGACTGCTGCTGCCAGTCACATTCTTCAGCCGGAACCGGACAACATCCACATCATACGGTTTCCGGATAAAATCCCATGCTCCCATGCCCAGGCATTTAATCTCTGTCTCAATGTCAACCTCCATCGTAAGTACAATGACAGGTATCGCCTGATACATCTGCGCTTTATGATACCGTTCCAGAAAATAATACCCGTCATACTCCGGCATAACGATATCTAAAAGTACCGCCGTTATCTCCGTGCTTCGTTCATAAAGAATCTCAAATGCTTCCTTGCCATTTTCTGCCTCTATCACCTCGTACGTACCGCTCAAAATTCTTTTCATCATGACACGTTCGACCTGTTTATCATCTACGACTAATACCTTGCTCTTTTCAGACATATTCTCACCTATCCGCCCCCCAAAAAATCCCATAAAAAAAACCTGACTTTATCATAGCAAAGTCAGAGTTTCTTTTCAATAGTCATCATTTAACCTTCTGCAAAAAAAAGGTCTATTTTTCCACAAAGGCAGATATCTGTCGAAGATGCGCCAACCTGAATTTCATACGTTCCATTTACCGGAACCGGCATCTTTTTGTCTGTGTCATAACGGGAAAAATCTCTTTCCTCCAAAATAAATCTGAATGGTCTCTTTCCCTGCACGTTTTCCTGTATTGGTTACCGAACAGGAAACTTTCACGGTCTGTCTGCCATTTTCCTGCTGTTTTATAATTTCAAGATCATCATAAGTAAATGACGTATAGGAAAATCCATGCCCAAACGGGAACAGGACATCTGTTTTTTTTGTGTCATAATAACGGTAACCGACCATCACACCTTCCCTGTACTCCACACGGTCTTTCTTTCCAAATGTTCCGATCGTATGTGCCGGGCACTGTGACGCATCACGGATAAATGTTTCTGCCAGCTTTCCGGATGGATTTACTTTTCCAGACAAGATCTCTGCCAGGGCTGTTCCCCCTTCCATACCGGCATAGTAGCTCCAGAGGATTGCTTTTGCCTTTTCTGCCCACGGCATCTCAACCGGTGCACCTGCATACATGCAGACCACCGTATCCGGAACTGCCTTTAGCAAAGCATCGATTACTTCATCCTGCCCGTATGGCAGTTTCATGTTCACGCGGTCAAGTCCCTCCACATCAAAATCGTGGTTCAGTCCGCCCACAAAAATAACAATGTCACTTGCTTTTGCCAGCGCAACTGCTTCCGCTAAGGCTTCCTGCTGTTTTTCATCCAGTGCTCTTCCACTTACAGTGCTTTCCTTTTCGGTATCCTCTGCAGTCTCCGTGCTCGCCGCCTGCCAGTTGATCTCAGATGCCTCTTTCTTATCCGGAATCACATAGCCCGGTGCGTAAGAAACTTTCACATTTCCACCAAGTAACTTTTTGATTCCCATAAGCGGTGATATCTCATACAGTGCCTTGATTTCTGCACTTCCTCCCCCGTTCGAATGGATCGCAGCGGCATTTGCGCCGATCACGGCAACCTTACAGCCGGATTCTGCCTGAAGCGGCAATACCTGATCTTCATTTTTCAGTAAAATCATGGACTCGCGCGCCACATCGAGCACTGCCCTGCGGTGTTCCTCCGTATTGTATGCGCCTGTCTTACGATGTTTTCTCTCCGGTCCGATCATTTTTAAACGCAGCATCATGCGGAGGATATTGCGCACTTTCTCATCCACCAGCGATTCTTCGATTTCTCCATCCTTCACTGCTTTTAACAGAGGATCTGCCATGTACTGTTCGTCGAACTGATACTTGACATCCATCTCAAGATCCAGCCCGGACTCTGCCGCCAGTTTCGTATCATGCACAGCACCCCAGTCGGAGATTACCACACCGTCAAATGACCAGTCTTTCCGCAGCTTCTCGTTGAGCAGGGACTTACTCATACAGCAGTGCTCACCGTTTAACAGATTATAGGCTCCCATCAGAGCAAGGGTGTGTCCCTTTTCTACCGCCGCTTGAAATCCCGGAAAATAAATTTCTTCCAGTGCTGTCTCATCGATGATTGTATCCACCCAGAGTCTTTCGGTTTCCTGTGAGTTTGCCGCAAAATGTTTCACGCATGCCGCAACATCGTTTTCCTGGATTCCCTCGATCATCGGTACAACCAGTTCTTCGATGAGTCCCGGATCTTCGCTCATATATTCAAAATTCCTGCCACAGAGCGGACTCCGCTTGATGTTGATGCCCGGAGCTAAGATCACATCTTTGCCCCTGCCTCTTGCCTCCTCGCCCAGCACTTCTCCGGCTTTCTTTGCCAGCGCACGATTCCAGGTGGATGCAATGGCGCTGTTGCACGGAAGATAAGTCACATAATCTTCCGTCGTCCCGACATTCCGCCATTCATTGTCCGCAAATTCTGCGCGCACTCCCATCGGTCCATCCGACATATAGAGCGGTGGGATGGAAAGCCGCTCCACTCCTTCGGTGCGGAATAAACCCGCACCGTGGATCATACCGATTTTTTCTTCTAAAGTCAGCTCTTTTAAAATTTCTTCAATGTATGTTTCCTGCATTAAAATACAACCTCAGCCTTGCCGTCCCCGTCAAATGCTACGATGACATTTTCCCCATCCTGTGTATAGAATGCACCGGTTACCTGCTTTGGAGTGCCAACGTTCATCAATGCCACTTTGGATGCCTTATTACTCTCTACCGCGATCTGATAAGAAGATCCGTTCTTTACAACATTTGCAGATGCTTCTTTTTCATTTTCCGTTCCATATACGACAGTTTCTGCCTTGATGCCATCTTTTAATGCATATGCACGGAATGTCACACCATCTGCATAGTCATAAACTGCATTATCATTTCTTGCTCCCATAGCCACAATACTGCCCTCTTTGACATAAAGAGGAATACTTAAGTAACCATGTTTCTCTTTGTACCACTTACCTCCCTCTTTGACTTCTCCGGTCAGTAAGGATGTCCATGTTCCCTCCGGCAGGTAATATTCTGCGATACTGTCCTCGCGGAAGATCGGTGCAACGAGCAGGGAATCACCTAACATGTACTGTGTTGCTAAATATGCACAGTTTTTATCTTCGGTAAATTCAAGTACCATGCTGCGCATCATAGGAATACCTGTTTTGGACGTCTCGATCGCATTGCGGTACAGATATGGCATCAAAGATGCCTTAAGCTGTGCAAAGCAGCGTACCACATCCACTGCTTCTTCATCATATGCCCACGGCACACGGTAAGAAGTAGATCCATGCAGTCTTGAATGGGAAGAAAGAAGTCCGAAAGCACACCATCTCTTATAGACGTCCGGTGTGGATGTACTCTCAAATCCTCCGATATCATGGCTCCAGTATCCAAAACCGGAACTTGTCAGTGACAGGCCTCCGCGAAGGCTCTCCTCCATGGATTCATAATCAGACCAGCAGTCACCGCCCCAGTGAACCGGGAACTTCTGTCCGCCTGCAGTTGCAGAACGTGCAAAAAGAACAGCCTCTTTTTCACCTTTTTTCTTCTTTAATACGTTAAATACCACCTTATTGTAAAGGTATGTATAGTAGTTGTGCATCTTGACCGGATCAGAACCGTCGTAATATACCGCATCCGTCGGGATTCTCTCACCAAAATCTGTTTTGAAGCAGTCAACACCCATATCGAGCAGTGCCTCTAACTTTTTGCTGTACCACTCGCAGGCTGCAGGGTTGGTAAAGTCCACAATGGCAAGTCCCGGCTGCCACATATCCCACTGCCATACATCGCCATTTGGACGTTTTAAGAAGTAACCGCCCTCGACACCCTCTTTGAACATGGAGGACTCCTGTCCCACATAGCTGTTGATCCAGACACAGATCTTTAATCCTTTTGCTTTCAGACGTTTTAACATGCCCTCCGGGTCCGGGAATACTCTTGAATCCCAGGTAAAATCACACCAGTTGAAATCTTTCATCCAGAAGCAGTCAAAATGGAATACGGATAACGGGATCTTGCGGTCAAACATTCCATCGACAAAACTGTTGACTGTCTTTTCATCATAATTTGTCGTAAAGGATGTGGACAGCCAGAGACCGAATGTCCACGGTGCCGGAAGTGACGGTTTTCCAGTGATATCTGTATAGCGCATCAGCACTTCTTTCATCGTCGGCCCGTTGATCAGGAAATAGTCAAGGTTTTCACCCGGCACGGAAAATTCAACCTTGGTTACCATCTCTGTTGCAACTTCAAAGGACACGCGCTCCGGATGGTTTACAAACACACCGTATCCTTTATTGGAAATATAAAACGGGATATTTTTATAAGACTGCTCTGTGGAAGTACCGCCGTCCTCGTTCCAGATATCCACGCTCTGTCCATTTTTTACAAACGCAGAAAAACGCTCGCCAAGTCCATAGATCAGCTCGCCAACGGAAAGTGATAACTGCTCTCTCATATAAGCATCTTCCGGTCCTTTATCATAGGCAAAACCTTTCCAGTCGGTCTTCATGTATGCAAGATCTCTCCATCCGCTTGCAGTGATTTTCTCCTCACCGCGGTAAAATGTGAGTGCTCCGTTCTCTTTCTGCACTTCCAGACGCAGTGTACCGCTTGAAATGACCAGTTTGTCCTCCGTATCTTCTGCCTTTAAATGTCCGCTCTCCGCAGGTGCGATCTCAAATGACGGTGCCTTTTTCTGCACGCCCATGTGATGATAAGTCTGAACCCTAAGCACTTCCTCATACGGTGCTGAAATCACGATCGTGAGGTTGATTCCGCCAAGGGTATCGCCGCGCTGTGTGATCTTGCTTGTCGGCGCACAGATCGTCACCTGATCTTTCTCGATTTTTGAAAAATATACTTCTGCCGGAGAAAAGCACTCGCAACGCTCTTTCTGCAGCCAGCATCCATTACTGAATTTCATATGATAATCCTCCCTGTTTTCCGAAAGAAAATGCGACTGCTATCAGGCGCAGAGGATTTTCCTCCCTGTAATTATCTCATTTTGTCTCATCTTACTATACCCACCCTGCAAAAAATACCCTCTAAATTGTACATAAAACACTCGATAAATTTGACAAACAAAACGTTCGCATTTATACTTACGTTTAGTGCTTTTATCATTGGAACAGGAAGGTTATTTTTATGTATCGCGTTTTAATTGCAGATGATGAATCCATTATCCGGGAAGGTATCAAATGTCTGTTCGACTGGGAATCTCTCGGCTATACGATCGCCGGAGAAGCTGCAAACGGTGAGACGGCCTATCAGCAGATTCTTGCCTTACAGCCGGATATCGTTCTCTTAGACATCCGCATGCCGGGAATGTCAGGGCTTGACGTTATCCGGGAGGCAAGAGCACAGGGTTTTACCGGAAAAGTCATTATCTTAAGCGGTTACTCTGATTTCAAATATGCGCAGGAAGCCATCCGTTACGGAGTGCAGTATTATCTGACAAAGCCGATCGACGAGGATGAACTCGAGGAGATTCTTCGTTCGATCAAAGAAAACTTAGACAAGGATGCTGCAACTGCAAATACCCGGGAACATTACCGTGAAAAGGCAAGAGAGACCATCATCCGCGATCTTTTAACGAATGATATCGATCTTTCCCACATAAATACAACAGATCTCCATCTGACAGCAGACACCTATCAGGTTGTGATCTATGAGAAATACAGTCACAATACTGCAGATGCCTCCTATCGTTTTTCGGATCTTCTGCGCGTGACAAATCAGGATAATAACTCCTATGATAACATTACGCTGCAATATCATGAGGTTATTTTACTGAAAGGCACTTTTGCCATTCAAAAATTTAATGATTTTCTGGAGCGTTACCGGAGAGAACGGCGTCCACAGGAGAATTCTCCTCTTGACAGTCTCTTTATTACATATGGTGCGCGTGTCAGACCTGTCGGAAGTCTATATTTCCTATATTCAGGCGAAACAGCTGTTAGAACGCCGTTTCTTCTGCGAGCAGGAACAGCACACGATCGGTTATGCCGAACTGCCGGACCCGGACAGTTTAAAATCCATCTTAAACGACGCTTTTTTAAACCGTTACGCTACCAGCCTGTTTGAATATCTTCAGGCATTCAACCGCAATATGTTAGCGGAGACTTTGACACAGCTTACCAATGAACTTTACCATGCTGCAGATTCGATTGATTCCATACGGCTTTTCCTGACAGACCTTTATCTGCAGATCAAGGAACAGGCAAACCGGCTTTACAATGGTACAAATATCCCGTTTCCGAGCAATGCGGATATCATCCGTCTGATCGAAGAAAAATATTATCTCTACGAGATCATCCTGTACTTTACGGAACAGTTTGAGATGATCATGTCCTCGATCGGTAACTCTTCCCGTGAAAGCGTGCTGGATGATATTCTGCACTACATCAACCACAACTATGCAAGCAATATCACATTAGAAAATATTGCACCGCTGTTTGGTTACAACAGCTCCTATCTCGGAAAGATTTTCCGCAAAAAGATGGGTGAAAACTTCAACTCATACGTCGACCATGTCCGCATCAAACACTCGATGGAGCTTCTCTGTTCCTCAGAGTTAAAAGTTTATGCGATCGCAGAAAAAGTCGGTTACCGGAATGTCGATTATTTCCATATCAAGTTCAAAAAATACGTTGGAAAAAGCCCGGCAGAATACCGGAAAGAACATAAAACTGAATAAACTTTCATAAAAACAGCCGTCTCCGGGTGAATATATGTACCCTTTTCTCTGTAAGTTCAGAAAAAGGGGGGCATATCACCGTGAGGCGGCAGTTTTTATTTATAAGATCCGAGTGTCAAACGCTGGCTTTAAGTTTTTCGATTGGCAAATGGCACCGCATTGCCTGTCATTTTAAGAAATCATACTGTGACATATAAAGTTTATAATACTCACCCTTCTGTTCCATCAGTTCATCATGATTTCCACGCTCTAAAATATCGCCTTTATCCACATATAAGATGCAGTCTGCATTTTTGATCGTAGAAAGTCTGTGTGCAATGATAAAAGAAGTCCGTCCCTTCAAAAGTTCGTTCAATCCTTTCTGCAAAAGCAGTTCCGTCTCGGTATCAATGCTCGAAGTCGCCTCATCTAAGATCAGGATCTTCGGATCTGCAAGCAGTGCCCTTGCAAAGGAAATAAGCTGCCGCTGTCCGGCGGATAGCCTGCTTCCTCTCTCATTGACTTGTGTCTTATATCCGTTTTCCATTTCCATAATAAAATCATGGGCGCAGACTGTTTTTGCGGCACGGATGACTTCCTCGTCCGTCGCACTGCGGTTGCCATAGCGGATATTATCCATGATCGTCCCCGCAAAAATAAAGCTGTCCTGCATCATGATTCCCATCTGGGTGCGCAGTGAATGAAGTGTCACCTTCGAGATATCAATGCCATCGATCGTGATTTTCCCGGAATCCACATTGTAAAAACGGCTGATGAGATTTACGATCGTGGATTTTCCTGCCCCGGTCGGGCCGACGATCGCATACGTTTCACCCGGTTTTGCCGTAAAATTGATATCCTCCAAAATCTTCTGCCCCGGCTCATAACCAAAGGACACATGGGAAAACTTCACTTCTCCTGCCACCTCCGGCATCGGGATTGCATCCGGCTCATCCCTGACACCCACCGGCTCATCGATCGTCTCAAAAATCCTCTCAAGATAAGAGATTGCTGTCAAAAGAGAATTGTAAAATCCGGCAAGTGTGTTGATTGGTGCCCAGAAACGCCCAATGTACGCGGTAAATGCGATCAGAACACCGACGGTCAGTGTCATATCCGGTGCTAAAATCCAACGGACACCCAGCACATAGATCAGTGCCGTCGTAAATGTCGAAATAATATCCACGCTCGGTCCCATCGTAAAGTTAAACATTACCGCACGCATCCAGGATTTCCGGTAATTTTTACTTAGGTTATTAAAGATTCCGGTATTCTCATTTTCCCTTACAAAAGACTGCGTCACACGGATTCCATTGATACTCTCCGCAATGTACGCATTTAAGTTTGACTGTTTGTTGCTCTGGATCTGCCATGCCCTGCGCTGTTTTTTCTTGATTAAGATAATCACAAATGCAAGAACCGGCAATCCGCACAGACAGATCAGCGTCAGCCGGACATCGAGTGCAAACATAAACATCAGGATAAAGATCAGGTTGCACAGATCTGTGAATGTGTTGACAATACCATTGCTCAAAAGATCACTTAGGCTGTTCACATAATTGACCACACGCACCTGAATTTTTCCATGTGGTCTGTCATCATAATAGGAAAACGGAAGTTCCTGCAGATGACAGAAAATATCATAGCGGATGTCATGTACGATATCCTGCCCAATCACACTCATGGTCTTGATCTTGATCCGCAGGGAAATACCCGAATAAAGTGCGATCAGTAATGTCGCAATACTGTAAAATGTGATCGATTTCATATCTTTTTCCGGGATGCTGTGATCCATCACATTCTGGAAAAAGATCGGGATCGCCATGGTAAGTGCCGAGGAAGAAAGCATCAGAAGAATAACGCCTGCCATCTTCTTTTTGTAGGGAGCAATGTAACCTGCAAGACGTTTGAGCTGGTTTACATCAAAACTGTCCTCTAATATCTCATCCATATCATATCTGTTTCTTGCCATCTTATTTCTCCCCCTTTCCGTTTAAAATTTCCTGTGGGATCTCGCCATACTGGTTATGGAAAGCCGTCGCGTAATAACCTCCCGCCGCCACTAACTGCTCATGTGTTCCCTGTTCAATGATGCGTCCGTTATCCATGACAAGGATCAGATCTGCATCTCTAATGGAAGAAATGCGGTACGCAATGACAAAGATCGTGCACTTGTTATCTAATTTCTTCAACTGGCTCTGGATATAACTCTCCGTCTCCATATCGACCGCCGATGTCGTATCGTCAAGAATCAGAATCGACGGATCTTTCAGCAGTGCCCTCGCAAGGGAGATACGCTGTTTCTGTCCGCCGGAAAGTCCGACACCGCGCTCACCCACAATCGTATCATATCCATCCGAAAGTGCCTGGATAAAATGATTGGCATCCGCCATGATCGCAGCCTGTTTGACTTCTTCGAACGAACAATTCGGCCTTCCGTATGCGATATTTCCTTCGATCGTATCCGAAAAAAGGAACACATCCTGCATCGCCATGCCGATATTGTCACGCAGGTTATAAAGATCCATGTCGCGGACATTCACACCATCCACAAGCACTTCACCGGAAGTCGTATCATAAAACCGGCAGAGCAGATTCATGATCGTTGATTTTCCGGCTCCGGTAGAACCAATGATGCCGACGGTCTGCCCCGGTTTTACCTTAAAATTGACATCCATGACAATATCTTCGTCATCCGCACGGTAAGATACATTTTTAAACTCGATCTCTCCTTTCAGATGTTTCTTCACTACTCCAGATACCGGTGTTTTTACATGCGGCTCTTCACTGTAAGTCGCATAGATTTTCTCCACGGACGTTGTAAAGTTGCTGATATCGTTGACCAGCCATCCTGCCTGGCGCAGCGGGTTGTTTAACATCCACAGATAGCCGTTCACCGTCACGAGCTGTCCTAACGTGATCTCTCCCTGAATGACCATATAGCCGCCGTAGAGGATCAGGATGATCGTCAGCGCATAGGAAAGCACCTCAAATATCGGCACATATTTCATCCAGATCTTTGACGCATCGATCTGCGCCGCACGGAATTTATCATTTTCCTTATTGAATTTTTCAATCTCAAAATCTTCTTTTGCAAATGCTTTTACCACACGGTTTCCACTGACATTTTCCTGCACAAACGCATTGAGTGAGGAAAAACAGTCACGGTTACGCTTGAATGCCGGACGTACCTCTTTCGTCTGACGATAAGTTGCAAATGCAGTAAACGGCAGTACCACAAGCATGGCAAGTGCCAGTTTTGTATTGACGGTAAAGATCATAAGCAGCGCAAACACAAACATCAGCACACTCTGATAAACCATGTAGACCACATACGCCACAAAATGACGGATCGCATCCATATCTCCGGTCTGCCGGCTCATCAGATCCCCGGTACGCTTCTTGTTATAAAATGCAAAATCCTCTTCCAAAAGTTTCCGGTAAACCTTATCCCTCATATCGTACAAAATACCCTGCGACGCTGTCTCAAATGCTACCTGAAACAGAAAACGTAAGATCCCCATCACGACCGTAACGCCGATCAGGCAGCCGATAAACGACATCAGCTTATCATATCTGCCCCCGCTTATGACCTGATCTACGATCTGCCCGGATATGTACGGATTTACCACCGAAAGCACTGATACCGCTGTGGTCAGTAAAATACCAATTATCATCAGTCCCCGGTACTTTTTCAGAAATGAAAAGAACCACTTCATTGGTGTCATAATAACCCTCCTACTCCCTTTTTGTTTTTCTTTCGGATTTTCAGTATAGTACTTCTGGGGTAAAAAGGAATGTACTATCTTGCACCGTTCATGTTATTTTTTGCACCGGAAGGGATGGTTTCTGGTGGAGAATATGTTATACTGTGATGTGGATCACAAAAAGTGTATTTAGACTTTGAAACTGGAAATTTGCGCGAAGCTGGTTTTCATTTTGTTCCATTGTCCGAAAATAAGAAAAACTAAGTATGCCTGCTTTATGCTCTTTCAAAGTGACGTGTACGTCTTAAACGTGCCCTCCATGGCACGTTAAGACTTGCGCTGCCATCCGTGGCAGCACAACACTGTGTATTTACAGGCATACTAAGATTTTCTAATTTTCTCCCAAGTCACAAAAAGATCTCCAGCTTCGCGCAAATTCCCATATTTCACATTTTGACACACTTTTTATGATCCACATCGCATTGTATTTTAAATATAGACAATAAGTTTTTATCGGCGATAAAATGAAGAAATGGAGACCTTACTATGTGCTGTGACAACCGGGAACAACTGCTTGACCAACTGAATCCAACTTTTCTATTTACCTGGAAAGGCACACGTTTGAAAGATGAAGCACGCTATCACAGCCACGATTTTATCGAGATGGCATTTATTTTGTCCGGCCACGGCAAATACAAGATTGCGGACAGGCTCTATGATGTGTCCGAAGGAGATATCATTATTTTAAATCCGGGGCAGAAGCATCAGGCACTCTGCACGGATCCTGCCAATCCGACCATGGAGTTTTTTGTCGGTTTATGTGATGTCCGTTTTCCGGATTTCCCGGAAAATTATCTGCCGCTGCATTTAAAAGATCTGACATCCGATCCAGCCACACAGTCTCCTATTTTACATACCTCCGGCGAACTGCGCCAGAAGCTGTTTAAGATCTGCACAGCCATGAGCGTAGAAAATGACGTCTGCCGCAGCGGACGTTATATCATGTTGAAAAGTTATCTGATGCAGATGCTGATCCTGCTGCTGCGGGAACAGAGTGAACCGGTAAAAATCAATACCGGCTGCTCTTTTGAATCTACCAGCAAAAAATATGTAGTTGACCAGATCGTAAATTATTTTGAGGATCATTACAGTGAAAAGATTTCTTTAGATCAGATTGCAGAAAATATGTACTTAAGTCCTTTTTATATCTCACGTATTTTTAAAAGTGAGACAGGCGATACACCGATCCGCCACCTGATCAATATCCGCCTTGAAAAAGCAAAAGAATTGTTGGAAAACGGCTTTGACGGCAGCATCCAGGAAGTTGCAGCCGAAGTCGGCTATGATGATGTCTATCATTTCAGCAAGCTGTTTAAAAAACGGTTTGGGATGCCGCCGTCAAAGATCCGTAAATTATTATGATTCATTTAAAAATTTTTTCCAGAAATCTTTCGAGCCTGCGAATTCCAGTTCCTTGCCATTCTGGAATCTTTTACTGATAATGCCATCCTCTCCAAAACTTGGTGTGTATGTCAGATTTTTATATATTCATCGTC
>OIBR01000445.1_pt1 | contig 14114 bp, 7 predicted proteins | sample 1581101 | NCBI WGS metagenome assembly OIBR01 (sample SAMEA3882522, study PRJEB24775) | human gut metagenome | biome: human-associated habitat; feature: intestine environment; material: feces | place: Netherlands | collected 2009/2010
TACGCTTCATATGTTCCTATACCATATATATCTCCATCTGCCTCATCTACATCTCTCACAAATTCATTAAGTTTTTTTGATATTTCCCTGAAGGATTCTCCCAGTATACTCTGATATGTATGAACAGCATCCTCGTACACTTCCAGCTTATCGTGCAATTCACCGCTTATAACCGCATTTGTGTTTATAATATCAAGTATCATCTGATATTCGTTCATCTGTCTATCTGCAATCTTTGCAAGTTCTGAGTATAAACGCACAAGTTCTGTAAATTCCTCCTGCTCAAACATTAAATTGTACTGTCCCATTACTTACTCTCCATTCTTCTTTTTTTTATTCTCAGCTGCTCTATATTGTCCTCATATGTACACAGCTGCTGATTTATTTCATATATCCTGTCATTTCTGCTCCTGATTGCATTCTCTACATCTCTCAGCATTGAATCTATAGCATTCATCGCATTGGCTACATACGATTTTCCGTCGTTTAATGAATTAATACTCTTAAGCCTGCCCTTCAGATTTTTTATATTACGACTGCTATATCTGTCCATGCCGGCTATATTATCAACTCTGCATTTAAACCGGTTTTGCGCCTGCCATTTATATTCCTTTATTTTCAATGCATCCTGATCCAGAGCATCTATTTCATTAAACAGCCTGTTTTTCTCAAGCTGCAGATTTTCTACATTTGCCCGGTACCTTGATATTCTGCGGCTTAATTCTTTTAGTTCCATAATAGTATTATTCTCCTCACCTTTTATATTTGAAGCTATTCATTAAATATAAATTCCTCATTAGCTAACATCAGACAGTCTCCCGGTAATATCTCTGTTTCCTGCCCCGCCTTTATTATCCTTCCATTGATAAATGTGCCATTGGTAGAATTTTGGTCCATTACATAATAACGCCCGTTTCGCGTGGTTATCACTGCATGCACCCTGCTGATATTCGTATTGTCTGCTACCGCATAATCTGACTTTTCCGGATTCTTTCCCAGCACAAACGATGGTTTGCCAAGCTCTATCTTTTCACCTGTTACCTGCCTTGTAAGACTTGCAAAATGATAGTTCACCGGTTGCATCTGCTGTATCTGCTGTACGGATATGCCATCATCTGACAACACTGTAGTTCCATCCATGCTGCCCTGCATTACCTGCTGCATTATCTGTTGCTGCATTGTCTGTTGCTGCATTATCTGTTGCTGCATTATCTGTTGCTGCATTGTCTGCTGCATTGTCACTGCTTTGTTTTTCAGCACGTTCACAACTGCACGCTCTTCGCGTGAGATATATTTTTCTATTGCATTGCCGTTGAAGCCATGGAAGCTTCTGACATAATACATAAATCTGGATATATAATTCGTATCCTCATTGATAACAGGTGTCATTGTATAAATTATGTTTTCTATAAACCCGACAATATCTGCACTTTCCTGTCCTCCTACTATCGGAAAATATATAAAGTACATCTCTTTTGTCATCTCGTTTATGTATACGTCATCCATATTAAAACGAACACTGTTTACGTTCAGTCCGTTATTGTATACATCCTCAACCATTATTACTATCTGCTCAATCATGAAAAAGAAATCATATTTGCTTATGGCTTTTTTCAATCTATCGGTAAGATTTATATTTGCAGGGCACGTATATATGACACTGTCTTTTTTTGTTTTTGTCACATGCATGATTCCACATGGTTTTATTCTGGCTAGCTGGCTTAGTTCGGTTTCATTTATTCTTTCCTTTCGTCCTGCCTTCATCATGGCAGTAACGGTCGATTTTTTTATGCTTACTTTTAATTTAGACATTCGCTATTTTCCATTCCTTATGAGATACATTCTGTCGTATGTAAAAATTCTATTTTCTTTGTTACTTCGAACCTGATATTGGTTTTCTGCAGCTTTTCGGTTATATCTTCCAATACTGTGGTTTCATCCTGCAATACTTCTGTCGGTGCATCCAGCACAGTAGTTTCATCTATATTTTGTGTATATCCCGGCTTTTTCTTATTCTCCCCTGCCAGGTTATATGACGGTGCTATCGGACCGGACGATGTTATGTCAATATGTCCCGCTGTCTGCTTTTGTACAATTGCTGCAATTCCTTTCCGGGCAGATTTTCCGGTAAGTGCACCTATGACCTTAGGTATTTCAAGCACTATAAGTATGACTATTGAAGCTATAAGCATTATGGCAAATGCGGTGAAGGATACGTAAAATATCATCCTGTACTGATTATAAGTCATCTTTGTTTTCCTCCTTCACGCTCTGTGCCTTCTCAATTGTTTTGTCTATATTATCCTGCAATCCTGTTATTTGCTCGCGCATTATGGATTTATCCAGCTTTTCTGTTTTGTCCTTTATTGTCTGTAATAAATCCATAACTTTATCCTTATCTGTCACTGCTATAAATGATGTGATATTTGTGTCAACTATATCATCTATCTCATTCCATACCTGAATCTTTGCGTCTAAGCTGTCAAAATCCTCTGATTTTGCATATAGCTCATTTATTTGCTTCCATAGCTTTTTGTATTCTTCATATGTTTTTTCTGTCTGTTGTATCTTTGCTCCATCATACTGGCTAATCAATGTCAGACAATCTGATATCTCACAGTATATTCCTGCCTCCGGATGATTCTCCTTCGCTTCCTTGAACCACTGCGCCGCACTGGAGTATCTGTCTTTTTCCACATTGATTTCGTAGTAGAATAAAAAGCTTTCACCAATCTTATAGCATACATCCTCATATCCCTTTGGATTTTTTTCTTTCAGCTTTGCCATAACATCATATGTATGCACCCGGCCATTGTGGTCCTTGCAATCTATACCTACCATCAGCCTGTTCAATATCTGCGCCTCATCCCTGTCCAGCACAAAATCGTCTGTCAGTTTGTCATTCAGCTTAAGATATGCCTCCGTCCTTGTCGGGTCGGTGACTATAGCCGTGTAATATCCATTGTCATAATTGTCATAGGTATCCGCTTCTTTTAATATGCTATTATAGTTTTCATTTTTTTGTGTTCTGCCGCACAATAGCTTAATACTGTACTTGTTCCAAGCAGCAGCGTCAAAGCTGATGTGGTGATAAATACCGCAAGCTTTCTCTTTAGATTCTTCCTATACATGTCATCAATCTCTGTATAGTGCTCAAGGTCATACATCAGCTCAGCTGCGCTCTGATATCTGTTGTTTGGATCCGGCTGTGTACACTTTGTAATAATACGTTCAAGACCACCTGACAATGTTGGGTCAATTTCTCTGATCGGCCTTATTTCGTAAGGTGGCTCACAGGGATTCATTCCAGTAACAAGATGATACATTGTGGCTCCCAGACAATATATATCTGTTCTCGCGTCTGTCTGCCCCATTCCACCAAACTGTTCCGGTGCAGCATATCCCATCGTGCCAAGACATGTCGTATCCTCTATGTTATTTTCCTTATATTCCCTTGCTGTTCCAAAATCTATAAGCACCACATTTCCATCAGGCTTTAGCATTATGTTTGCCGGCTTCATATCACGATATATGATTGGCGGGTTCTGTGAGTGCAGATATCCAAGAACATCGCATAGCTGTTTGGCCCACTTTATCACATTTTTCTGCGACTGGGCTCCGTACTCCTGCAATGCTGTCTTGAGAGAATTTCCCTCTATATAATCCATTACGATAAGGAATCTGTCATCCTCATCTATGACATCGACAATATCAGGAAGACTGGGATGGCTCAGTTTTTTGAGCATATTGGTCTCCGCAACAAGACTTTGCTTTACCACCTCAAAATCCTTTACTCCATCCTTTCTGACCTCTTTTATTGCCCACTGTTTGTTTGCCCTTTCATTCATAGCCAGGTACACAACGCTCATTCCGCCGTGTCCAACTTCGTTTAGTATCTTGTATTTTCCGTCAATTAAAGAGCCTATTTCAAGCATCTGTTCCTCCTACTGTGCCTTTATGAGCGCTGCTGTTATATTATCGCGCTCTCCTCTTTGCATGCTTAGTCTGATGAGCTGCTCCAGTCTGTCGTGCATATTCTGCCCATCTACAGTTGCTGCCGTTTTCAGCATCTCATAGATTTCCTGTTCTGATACCTCATGCCTGAAGCCATCTGAACAAAGCAGAAGTGACATTCCATTTTTCATTGCCCCGGTCCTGTACTCCGGCTTTACTTCTGCTGATGCCCCGACACACTGCAGCAGTACATTCCTTCGCGGATCTCTCATAGCCTGCTCCTGTGTCATATTTCCATTCATAATTTCCCGCTGTACATATGTCTGGTCTGTCGTAAGCCTTTCTATATGATCTGAAAGGCTATATATTCTGGAATCGCCCACGTTTATAATGTAGTAGGCTTTTTGCGTGACAAGCAGCACTACCACTGTTGTTCCCATGTTTACTGCATGTGCTTTGCCATATGCTTTTATTTTTTCGTTCTGCTGCTGTATTACTTCATCCCACTGTCTTTCCAGAATCAGACTGTCAATATCCGGGTTCGACGATTTGCAAAGCTCAGGCAGCTGCTCGTCACTCCATCTGTCAAATGCTCTGACTACAGTGGCACTGGCCAGCTCACCCTTCGATAAGCCGCCCATGCCGTCACATAATACTGCAAATGCCATGTCTCCTTTGCATGTTGAGAAGCACTTTACCAGCAGACTATCCTGATTAGTTTCTTTTACGATTCCTCTGTCCGTGTCAGCTGCTATTTCAAATCTCATACTCACTCCTCCCAGAATTCAAAATCTTCGTTGCCAAGTCTGCCTTGAAGGGCATGCGCTTTCGCGCATGCCACAGACATTGTTGTTTTTCCCACACCACCACATAGTGATGTAAATACATAGGTAATTATCTTATTGCTCATCATTGTCTTTCTTTTCTTTCATCTTTTTTCTCATATAATAAACGATTATCAATATCGCAATTATAAGTACAAATAATAATATTGCTCCAATTATATATACTGCCTTATCATTATTTGTTTCTACTGATTTGACATCTGACGAATTTGATTCCATAGGTACATCATCTTCGGCAATCTCTGTATCTGCTTCTGTATCCTTACCATATATTTTTTTCACTTTATTGGTCTTTCCACCTTCGTCAACAGAACAGTCTGCACACTCTACCATAAGCCTTGAATCACCGTCTTTTGCAGAGAGCACCTCCTTAGGTACTTCAAACTCTATCTTTCCGTCATGCTTGTCCAGATAGTCAAGCATATCGTCTCCCGACATTTCCTTGATAACCTTTTTTTCTTTGTCATCCTTGCCCACTACAGTAATCTTTACACGTCCAAGCTTTCCACCATCATCCTTCGGCATCAATACTGCATTCTTTGAGCCAATATAGTTTTCATTGTTTTTATCTACACCTGTCAATGTATATGTAGGTGCTGTCTTGTCCACAATAAATTCAATATTTACACTCTTCACATCACTGTAGGCAACTGAATCTGCTTTGTCCTTTGTCTCCACAACGATATTGTACTGACCCTCTTTTTCAAATACCGCATTTGATATCACATATTCGTACTTATGCCAGCCATCGCTTTCACTTACATTATTCACACTGAAGTCTGTTCCCTGCTTAAGTGCTTTTCCATTTACTTTGACAGTACAGCTGGTAACTTCATCCGGATTTATCTCTCTGACTACCACATCATGGTATACCTTCTGCACATAGTAATCCTTTACAAGCTTCATCGTATTGTCATCCAGCGAGAAGATTGAACCGCCTTTGTTTATGGAGAAATCCATCAATTTTTCTCCCTGCCCTGCAGTCTCTGTCACCTGCTTTCCGCCTGCATCTATAATATTGACTGTTTCATAAGAATTTCCGGCCTTATCCTGTGCATGGCATGTCAGTGAATACACTCCATCCTCATTGAGATTTCTAAACTCTACACGTTGTCCGTTTGAAATTGATATCACATTTCCGGTAATCGTTTTTCTTACGAATCTGCTATTTTCATATACCTCAACTGTAAGCACCGGTGAAAAGTATTCAAGATTAGTATCTGTGCACTCTATTACAAATGACATATTTCCTGAATTATTGTTTACTGAGCCCGGGGTTACTCCGTTGATTGTTACAACAGGCTTTGTCGTATCTATGCAGAACTCCTGCTTTGCAAGGTCTTTTGCCTTATTGCCGGCTTTGTCTGTATATGCAAGTGACCATGTATATGTGGCATCCGCATCAAAGCTTAATGTTGCCGTATGTATATCACCATTATCTGACCAGCTTCCAAATGCCGGTGCTGCTACTGATTTTCCTGCATCCTGCGCAGTCATGCTCAGTGCTATTCTGCTTGTATCAAAATTGTGCTCTGTGATTGTCACAGTTGCTGTTCTCTTGTTATTATAATAGTTTCCGTTTGATGCACTGTTGTTATCATATGCTACCGAAATAACAGGTGCTGTCGTATCAATTGTAAATTTTGTCGGTGCAAGCGAATTTGCATAATCCACTCCTGCAGCGGCATTTCCCGCAATGTCTTTTACTCCGATTCCAAATGTGTAATCGTCATCATGTCCGTAATATATTATGGCAACATGTACTGTATCATCACCGTTACCGCTTCCACCTTCTGTGCTCCAGTCTGAAAGAGCAGGTGCCTTACCTGCTACGGCTTTTATTTCCGCTGCTACCTTTGATGCATCAAAGTTACGCTCTGTTACTTTTACGGTTGCTGTTCGCGGTGCTTTGAAGTATGCTGTGTCTCCAAATGATGTATCTGCACTGTTATTGTCATAGCTTACCTGCACTGTTGGTGCTGTTGTATCTATTTTTATGTATTTTGTTACTGTGTATGCCGTTCCTGCATTGTCTGTTGCGGTAACATCTATACGCACTTCATTACTGTTGTTTGAAGCCGCGCTTATGTCAAATTGCTCTGTTACATGATTTTCCAGATCTTTTAAGCCCGCTGCTGTCTTATCATAGCTATATAATGTTCCATCCTGTGTCGTCTGTCCCATATTTGTTACCGTATAGTTTACGCTCTTTATTCCTGATGCAACTCCTGTGGCATTCTCATCTGATACCTCTATACTTACCGGCACATCTGCACTGTACACTCCTGATGCTGTCTCAGGTGTGATGACTGATATTGCCGGTGCGCATGTATCAACTACCAATCCATTTGTGCTGATATATGAAACATTACCGCTTAAATCTGTAACCCTGACATATACCACGCAGTTTTTGTTCTCGCATTCTATCGGTTCACTGAAGGTGCCATCCTCATTAAGGCTGTCAAGTGTCTTCCAGTCAGCCTCCTGAATACTGTCTACGTCAATTATTGCATCCTCTGCTGAAACGAAATACTCTGCTGACTTGATGCCGCCATGCTCATCTCCAAGCTGTCCGGCAATATTGACCTTCTTGGCAGCAAATCTTGAAATCTCATATTTGTCTTTTGGCAGCAATAAATCCCACACGGTATCCATGCCTGTTGAAAGTCCGTCAAACCTGATATTTCCTGTCGGCGACTGTACGTCAATTACAAACTCTGCTGATTTGTCTCCTTCTATCTCAAATCCATTATCTGAATTACCACACAAATCTTTTGCACTGACACTCAGCTCATACTTGTGTCCTGCATTGAATACAAGCTGCTTACTGTAAACAGCTTCTGCTCCCTCGCCTGTCTTTACCCAGTATGACTTTTCAGACCACGCATCTGACTGTGTCTGTTCATTTCCATCAACCTTTACATTGATTTTTGTTTCATCTGGGTCAAAGAAAAGCTCATTCTCTTTTACCGAAATGGTTGCAATCCTGTTTTCCCTGTAATACTCAGTGCCTTTTACACTGCTGATGCACTGTGGATCCGGCTGCTCAGGTGTACCATATGTCACTGTTATTGCAGGCGCTGTCTTGTGAATATAAAATGGCTGGCTGCCGCTTGCTGTCAAATCCACTACAGTCACGTTTCCTGCCTCATCAACAGCTTTAACATATACATCTACCTTTTTATCCAGATAAGCCTCAGCCGATACATTTATGATTCCTGATTCATCAATCTCATTCCATGCACCTTCATCATCCGATACTGACTGATCATCTGTCACTATCTGGTATTTTGCTGATACAACACCTGAAATGCTGTCAGCTACACTTGTTTTTATACGGACATCGTCATTGAAATATTTTCTGTTTTTGCCCGCTTCAGGCTCTATACTGACATCAGGTGACTGACTGTCCATGCTGAACTTGAAGCTGTCACCTTTAACCTCTGTCTTAAGACCGGCATAATCAGTTGCCTTTACTGAAAGCATCAGATCAATTCCGTTAAACTGCTCTGTTGCCGGAATGGTTATCCTTCCTTCCCCGCTCTCGTCAAGCTCAACAGTCTGTCCTGATACAATTTTCCTTTTCCCATCAAATACAGTGTATTCAACACTCTTAATTCCTGATAAGCTGTCATCAGCCTTAACGATATAGCTTATATCATCCTTATGCCAGCCTTTTTCATCGGCTGCTGTCATGGTATCCTGGGACACTGTAAGCTCCGGTGGCAGGGTATCAACAACCAGCTTCGATGTGAAGAAAAATGCTGTCTCGCCATTACAATTGTCCTGAGCCTTTACATATACGTTATATGAAGTATCCTTCAGATCAGATGTATTAATCTTGTACTTATATCGGGCATCATATGTATCCTCAATAAGCTCTAACGGCTTCCATGCTGAATCATCAAGCGCTTTTACCTGCTCATCATTTAAAATACTGCCACTTTCATCTGATTCATTCACATAGTAGAATGCCTGCTTTATTCCGCTGATATCCTCCAGCTGTCCATATACATTTGATGCCTGCTGACTGACCATATTCTGCTCGTCTATTAAATCAGCATCATATCCAATAGTACCTGAAGGCGCTTTTCTATCCACATAAAACGGCTGCTCTATTGAGCTTGTATCATTACACTCATGCTCCGCCTGATCCTTCGCATACATTCCGATTATCTGATATTTGTGTTCCTCATCCGCTTTTGTACCAAATGTGATGCAGCTGCTATAATCAGCCCCTGTCACGATCCACTCACTATACTCTATTCCTGCATCAATCAGCTTCTGGGCATTATCGACATCAAATACATCGAATTCTTCCCGGTCATCAACCTTTACCCAAAGCTGTGTGGAACCATCATCCAAAGAGACATCGTGGATATTCATGTCTACTTTTCTGACATTTCCATAATAATCCACAGCATCCTTTGTGAAAGCAGGTTTATCATCCTCCTTTGGATTCAATGTTATCTTTGGAGGCTGTGTATCATATTTGTAGTCGAGCCGCAGACTTCCAATATCTGTGATAGCTCCGCTTTCCTTGTCCTTACGTGCTATTACAAGAGTCTGTCTGTTATCACCCTGCTGTGGCATAAGCTGATATTTATCAGCTTCAATCCATTCATCACCTTTTCTAACCACATATACCGCCTGATTGTCACTTGCCAGCGATAATGTAGGTGCTTCTACATAAAACTGTGTACCCTGCAGCATTGTCCCTGTCAGGCTGTTATTCATACTGCTGTAATCATATTCTTTGATGGTAACAGTATATTCTGCCTCTGCTGACTTATATTTGTCATCTTCTGCTTTTGTCACCTTTATCCTTACAGTTCCGGTATCCTTTGCTGTCCATATACCGTTTGATGCAAAGTCTGTATCCTTTTCAATCAGATTTTTGCCTTCTACAACAGTGTATTTTAAATTGTCAACGGCTGCATCCGCCCTGTCGGATTTTACCACCGGAACAACTTTGTTCCCCACATAAATATCATCCGCCGGTGTATACTCTACCGTCAGCTGCTGTGGCTGTTTTTCCTCGGTGGCATTATTATCCGAATCCTGTTCATCTGGAATTTTACTGTCAGATATATCATCCGAAGCTGCGTCGTTAGATATATCATACTCTGAAGAGGGTGTATCAGCACTTACCTGTGTTGCCGGAAGCGATGTCGCACCCATTACAGAAGCTAGCATGATTGCTAGTAACCTGTTAAGTTTTTTATTAAACACTCTCATATCTCCTTTTCTATAGTATTTTTTGTAACTATTCCGTTACGATTTTATTTATATTCCCACTCTTCATTCCATTATACAAAACAATGGTCACACAACGGTCACACGGAGACAACTTTGTGAAAACTGCATAATAAAAGCGCCGAAAATTACATATTTTTTAGACAATTTTCGGCGCTTTTTTGGATTATTTTTTTGTAACTATTATTTACTATACTTGTTGTATATCTTTTCAAACGCAGGCATAGAGCGCTTTATCATTTCCCCGTCCACACAGTATGATATTCTCACCCAGCCCGGACAGCCGAAGCCGTCTGCTGCTACTATGAGCACATCCTCCTCCTTTGCCTTCTCACAGAATGCATTGCTGTCATCCTCGAGTGCCTTTACAAACATATAAAAGGCTCCGTCCGGCTTGAAGCAGTGATAGCCTATCCTTGTGAGTCCCTCATACAGAAGGTCTCTGTTTTCTTTGTAGGCATTGATATCACCGGTTGCCCCCTGGCATTTTACTATCATCTTCTGGAACAGGCTTGGTGCACACACGTAACCGAGTGCTCTTCCCGCACCACAGACTGCTGCATACAGCTCTGCCTTATCGTACACCTCATCAGGCACGAGGACGTATCCTATTCTCTCTCCCGGCAGTGAAAGTGACTTGCTGTATGAGTAGCATACCAGTGTGTTGTCGTAATATTTGGTCACAAACGGTACCTCGATTCCGTCGTAAACTATCTCCCTGTACGGCTCATCTGCGATAATGAATATCGGTCTTCCTATCTCCTTAGACTTTTTCTCAAGGAGGTCTGAGAGCTTTTTGATGGTCTCCTCAGAATAGACTGTGCCGGATGGGTTGTTTGGTGAATTGATTATGACACCTCTGGTGTGCGCATTGATTCTCTCCTCAAGCGCATCGAAATCTATCTGAAAATGCTCTGTGTCTGCAGGCACCTCTACAAGCCTTGCTCCTGCTGCATTCACAAATACCTTGTACTCCGGGAAATATGGCGCTATGGTAATAAACTCATCATATGCGTCGCTTGTCAACGCACGAAAGCAGATTGACAGCGATGCCGCTGCTCCCATTGTCATGTAAAGGTTGTCCGCATTAAAATGTGTGCCATGTGTGTTGTTCAAAAACTCAGCTATTGCCGCTCTCGTTTCCACGTCTCCCTGTGCTGAGGTGTAGCCGTGCAGCGCAACAGAATCATAATCTGTCACAAGCTCCTTTATTGTGTCGTTTACTATCTGCGGAGCCGGTATGCTCGGGTTTCCTATTGAGAAATCATATACATTTTCCTTACCTACAATTGCTGCTCTTTTTTTACCATACTCGAAAAGCTCCCTGATTGCTGAGCGCACGCTTCCGAGCTGGTACATGCTTTCGTTTACTACCATTTTCTTGTCTCCTTATCTCTGATGTTCTTGCATGTTTACTATTATAATATCTCTGCTTATGACATACAAATGTCTTTATAAACATCTCTTTATACACATATTGTTACCATTCATGATCGTTTATCGTGATATGAATGCCTCCATCCCGGCACGCTTCGTCATATCAATATGCTCCTTAAGCTCGCGGGCTGACATTCGCAGTGCCCCCAGGCTCATGACCGTCTGCTGCTCCAGTCCGTCAGAGGTTGCCACTGTTACCTTGTACCTGTCACGTATGCCAAACACAGTCTTTTCGATAAATGCATCGGCTGTCTCGTCCTGCTTTGTATACACAACCTCTATGTTGTGGAAGGTCTCGCGCTTTCCGGCATTGCCCTTCACCTTGTACGCATCAAACACCAGCAGCAGATGACAGCCCTTATAGCCCTGGTAATCCGATAAAACATCCTTCAGCGCATCTCTCGCCGAATCAATGTTTATGCGCGAGAGCTCTTTTAAATCCTCCCATGCAAATATTATATTATATCCGTCAACTATCAGGTACTCTTCCCCCGGGGATTTCTTCGGATAAATCGGATTGCCGTGCTTATCATGCTTTACTGTGCGCGGTTTACCACTTAGGCCTTCATACTCATTTTTCTTTTTACCTGACCATTTGCGCCTCTGATCCTCTGCGATATCGTTTTTGCCCATGCCAAACTCCCTGGCATAAACATCTGCAAGCTGCGCATCAAGCTCCACTGATGACATACCTGAAACAGCTTTCTCAAAGCTCGTCCTGCGGCGGTTTCCGGCAAGCGCCTGTGCATCCTCCGCTGAAAATGCATTCTGCGTGCGGGCACTCGCTGCAAGTGCCTCCTCAGACTCATCTCCGTGGTAGACATACGGCAGGTGCATATGCTCCGGGACCTCATCCCACGGCACCACGTAGCCTGAGCCGTGCGCACAAAATACCGAGCCTGTCGGATTGCGGAAATCCTCCTCGCTGTCATAGTGCATCTGCGCAATCACCTCCGCAGGATTGTGACACTCATCATAACCCCACAGCTCCAGTGTCAGGTGCCCGAGCCCCTTTGTATACGCATGCACCAGACTCACATAATCCTGCATTGTCGCAACCGGTGCCTTTCCTGTAATTGTTGCCATCTCCCTCGCAGCGGTTGTGGCAAACTGCGGGCTCTCGGCTCTTGCAAATCTCTGCTCCAGATCTGTCATTGCACGGCCGACATACTCCATCGGCACCTGTAGGATAAAGCTGTAGTACGGCTCCAGCAGCACGCTCTCTGTGGATTTAAGCCCCTGGCGGATTGCTCTGTATGTAGCCTGGCGGAAATCGCCTCCCTCCGTGTGCTTTACATGTGCTCTTCCTGTAAGAATAGTGACCTTCACATCGGTAAGCGCTGAGCCTGTGAGCACACCCCTGTGCTCCTTTTCCTCAACGTGTGTGGCTATGAGGCGCTGCCAGTTTTTGTCGAGCACATCCTCACTGCAGGTGGATGTAACCGTGATTCCGCTGCCACGCTCCGCCGGCGACAAAAGCAGATGCACCTCTGCATAGTGGCGCAACGGCTCAAAGTGTCCAACTCCCTCGACAGCCCTTGCTATCGTTTCCTTATATACAATGCTTCCCGGTCCAAACGTGACAACAACACCAAACCTGTCCTTTATGAGACGCACAAGCACCTCCATCTGCACCTGTCCCATGAGCTGCACATGGATTTCCTTAAACTCCTCCACCCACACTATGTAAAGCTGTGGGTCTTCCTCCTCAAGCTGCTTTAGCTTTTCCATAAATGCCGCCGGATTTACATCATCCGGCAGAATCATCCTATAGTTTAGTACCGGTTCAAGGATTGGCATATTGGACTGCTGCTCAACCCCGAGCCCCTGCCCCGGAAATGTAGAGCTAAGACCTGTGACAGCAACTATCTCCCCCGCCTCTGCCACATCAGCTATCTCATATTTTTCGCCGGAATACTTTCTTATCTGATCGATTTTCTCAATCAGAAAGCCTTTCGCCTCGTCACCGCCATGCGCTTTGTACTCTATTTTGTCCCTGACTCTAAGACAGCCTCCGGTAACCTTTAAAAATGTCAGCCTGCTGCCTCTGTCATCCCTGCCTATCTTGTATACGCGGGCAGAAAAATCGTCAGGATAATTTCTTTCACACATAAACCTCGAAAGTCCCTGAATCAGCGTATCCACTCTGTCAAGCTTAAGTGCCGAGCCGTAAAAGCAGGGGAACACCTCCCTTTGAGCCACCGCCTGCGCAATATGTGCATCTGTAAGCTCTCCCGATTCCATAAATTCATCTAAAAGAGGCTCGCTGCACATGGCAAGCTCCTCAAATAAATCCTGTGAAGAAAAATCCACGCAGCCATCACTCAGCTCGCTCTTTAGCTCTGCCTGCACTTTCTCCGCATCCGTGCCCTGCATATCCATCTTGTTTACAAAAATAAATGTCGGCACGTTATAGTGCTTTAAAAGTCTCCACAGTGTGCGCGTGTGCCCCTGCACTCCATCAGTTGCGCTGATTACAAGTATTGCATAGTCGAGCACCTGAAGGGTGCGCTCCATCTCTGCCGAAAAATCCACATGCCCCGGTGTATCAAGCATGACTACATGCCATGTACGAGCTGTATCTGCCGTACGTGCTACATCTGCTGTACGTGCTGTATCTGC
>OIBR01000448.1_pt1 | contig 14044 bp, 2 predicted proteins | sample 1581101 | NCBI WGS metagenome assembly OIBR01 (sample SAMEA3882522, study PRJEB24775) | human gut metagenome | biome: human-associated habitat; feature: intestine environment; material: feces | place: Netherlands | collected 2009/2010
CCCGCCGGTCGTGGATCCGCAAGGCGCGCCCGGCTCCATGCCCGGTGAACAGGTCGTTTTTGATGCGAACAAGGAATCCGAGGGACATGACTTCTTCCGGCTCGGCGGCTTGGATCTGAGCAAGGACGGCCGTTGGATGCTGTACGGCGTGGATGTTGCGGGAGACGAACGATATGATTTCCGCATTCGCGACCTTGCCGGGCTGGAGACCGGGGAGCCGGTCAGCGAACTGCCCGAACAGTTCACCGGCATTGGCAGCGCATGCTTCACGCCGGACGGCCAATGGGTGTTCTGGGTGGAATTGGACGATTCCTGGCGGCCGCTCGCTGTGTGGCGGCATCGTGTTGGCACGGCGGTCGAATCGGATGTGTGCGTGTACCGAGAAACCGATGAACGGTTCTGGGTGGGCGTTGGCATCAGTTTTGATGAGCGCAATATCGTGATCGGCACCGGTTCCAAAACCACCACCGAAGTGCTGATGCTGCCGGTGGCCACGCCTGAAGGCGAATTCCAAGCTTTCATTCCGCGTCAGAACGATATTGAATATGATGTGAGCTTTGCCTGTTTTGAAGGCGCGGGGGAGAACGGTGCGGATGTGCCACTCGCCGTGGTCTATCACAACGCCGCCAATCCGAATTTCGAAATCGACGTCATTGACATGCGTGGCCATGAGCCGCCGTACCGACTCGGCGAAGGCGTGTGCATTGCCGCCGGGTCGCCGTACGGCTGTGAACATGGTGAGCCGGATAAGCCGATTACCGAGGCATACTTCAACGCCGTCAATCCGGCGATATTGCAGGGTGCCCACGGTCTGGGCATCGAAGGCATCGCGTTGCATCGCAACTTTGTGTCCCTGAGCTACCGTGCCGACGGCCAGCCGCACGTGGCATACATGACCAAGAGCGCGGCTGCCGCCGACTTCCTGGCCGGACGGCCGTGGCAGTTTACGGAATTGCTGCCGCCTGCCCTGGAGGACGACTGGGACATGGTTGCCGACGATCGCGAAAACTTCACCGGCGATCATGGCGAAATCTTGTGGACCGAAGATGAGGCCCCCACGGATCACACGTCATCTTCCGATGGTGCTAGCGACGACCACCTGCCCGGTGAGACCCGGCGCTTGTACACCATCGGCGTCGGCGGCAACCCCTCGTATGAGGCGCCGCGCATGCGCTACTCGTTCGCCAGCTACACGCGCCCCGGCGAGCTGCATGACTACGATCCGGACACCGGCGAGGACCGTCTGCTCAAACGCGCCACCGTGCTGGGTGGTTTCGATCCGCGCGACTACATGGAACGCCGGGTGTGGGTCACCGCGCGCGACGGCGAACGCATCCCCGTCTCGCTGGTATGGCGGCGTGACGTGCCGACCTGCGATTCCGCCATGTTCATCACCGGCTACGGCGCGTACGAGATCAGTTCCGATCCGGGATTCGCGGTGTCACGCATCAGCATGCTCGACCGCGGCGTGCTGTACGCTGTGCCGCACATCCGCGGCGGCGGCGAAATGGGACGCGCCTGGTACGAGCAGGGGCACCTGCTCAACAAGAAGCATTCGTTTGAGGATTTCATCGACGCCACGCGCGCGCTGCAACGTGCCGGACTGGCCTCGCCGCTGCGTACAGTGGCGAACGGCGGCTCGGCGGGCGGCCTATTGATGGGGACGGTCGCCAACATGGCTCCGGAATGCTATGCGGGCGTGGAGGCGGACGTGCCGTTCGTGGACGCACTGACCTCGATCCTTGATCCTTCGCTGCCGTTGACCGTCACCGAATGGGACGAGTGGGGCGATCCGCTGCACGACGCGGATGTGTACGCGTACATGAAGTCGTACACGCCATACGAGAATGCGCCAGATAGTGAAAATGACGAAAGAACTGCCGTTTTTCCGAAAATTTTCATTACCACATCCATGAACGACACCCGCGTGCTGTATGTGGAGCCGATGAAATGGCTGGCCCGGCTGCAGCATGCCGGTGTGGACGCCGTGGCGAAAATCGAGGTGGAAGCCGGCCATGGGGGTACGTCCGGGCGGTACAAGCAATGGGAGGAAGTCTCCTATGAGAACGCTTGGTGCTTGTCGATGATGGGCATCGGCGGCTGAGTGGCCCCGAGGGTACTCCGGGGGATTTTCCGAGGGTAGAAGAATCGTGACTGACGAAAACCCATTGTTGCAATCGTTTGCAGCAATGGGTTTTTGTTTCAGAAAATTTTCATGAAACATTGCAAACACCCTTCAGCGTTTCGCGAATCCCCTTTTAGAGGCACTCTAACGTCAAACGTTTTATACCGCGTTTTTTAGCACTTTTATAAGGAAAGACACTGTTTCATACGTCAATGTTGATGTCGTGACACCATGCTTGCATGACAGTGGCGGTAGCTGGGGCAAGGTAGTGGCTGCCGCCACCTTAGGTTGTGCTTAATCGTGAAGCGAGGGATTATGCATAGGCGCAAGGAGTTGGCGTCAAAGCGCTGTGTGAAAACGTTTGCCGCCATGCTGGTGACATTGGCGACCATGCTGGCATGCGTATTGATCGGGCCCGTTCATGCGCAGGCCGCGGAATACAACATCGGCGAACTCGGCTGGGTGGACAAGGACTCCTCCAAGCTGACCATCGTGTCCGGCGGCCAGGAAAAGCCGTTCATCTCCGGCACCACCGTCGACTACGGCGATGAGATCAACATGCAGCTGCATTGGAACGTGCCGAACAACATCACCGTCAAATCGGGCGACACCTTCGTCTACGATCTGCCCGAGAACCTGACCTTCCAATCCGGGCAACAGTACGACATCATCAACGAATCGGGCGATGTGGTCGGGCATTATGTGATCAACGGCAATCGCATGGTGGCCACGTACACCCGCGGCGAGGACGCGGGATCGAACGTCACCGCGTACGTGACGGTCAAAGGCACCATCAACTCCGACAAAACCGGCGGCAACAACGGCGGAGACAAGACGTTCTCATATCCGGGCTACGGCGACGTGACGCTGAAGGTGAATCCGAAGCATGAAGTGAACGCTTCCAAATCCGCGGCCATCTCCACCTCGGACCCCTCGAAGTGGGAATTCGTCATCAAGGTCAATTCCGTCGGCACCAACCAGAACGTGCAATTGAACGACACCATGGGCGAGCTGATGAAGCTTGATCCGGACAGCATCCATATCTACACCGACGCGGATTGCCAGCAACCGTATGAGGGGACATGGAACGCCACGCCAGCGGCGGGCAATACCGGGTTCAGCGCCACGATTAAGTCCATGGAGGACGGTGAAACGCTGTATGTGCGCTACGCCGTGACCGCCGACCGTGCCACGCTCGTGGCGGCCTGCAAGCAGGCGGGCGACTGCTCGCAGGTGCCCGGCCTGAAGAACTCCGTGGAATACCACAGCGATGACAATACGGACCACAAAAAGACCGAAAACTCCATCTGGGTCACCTACAAGGACTGGTCGGTGACCAAAGGCGGCACCCAAACGACGATAGACAAGCCCGGCTTGAACGGCAAGAAGGACGTTCCAGGCATCCAATGGACCATCAACATCACCAAAGGCACCGACACCGACATTTCCGGAGCCAGCATCAAAGACGCGCTGGGCAACGGGCTGGAAGAGCCATCCGGCGATGTGATTCTGACCTGCAGAAAAGACAATGATTGGAAGACACAGTGCCCCACAAACGCTCCGGGCGCATTCGAAAGCGATCCGTACAACAACCAGTGGTCCATCAAGGTTCCCTGGCTGGATCTGGTGAAAGGCACATATACGCTGCCGTCCGGCTTCGACTCCTTCGCCATCACCTACACCACCGAAGTGACGAACGCGCCCAATGCCGACAGTGGCGAACATAGGACCTACACCAACGATGTGAAGGTCACGCCGAAAGATCACCCCAGCAAAGACGCCACCGGCACGGCGGACGTCGGCAAGGACGTAGTGAATCTTGTCAAGAAGTGCACCTCCCCGGGATCCGAAAGCAAGAACCTCACATGGGTGACCTCGCTGACCGCATTGACCGCGATGGACAACGTGGATCTCAAAGATACCCTCGATCAGAAGGGGGACGGCTCATCCGCCGGATTCCAGCAGAGTCTGGTGCAAGACAGCATTGCCGTGTATGCGGACGAGGCGATGAAGCAGCGCATTGATCCCAGCGCCTATTCGATTATGCCCACGGACCATGGCTTCACCATCACGTTTAAGCATCTCGACGCCAACCAGACCGTGTACGTGGCCTACCAGTCCACCGTCAAGGATGGCGTGACCGCCGAAACGGTGTACAACACCGCCGAATCGAAGCATAAGACGGCAACGGCAAGCCATACTCACCAAGGTGACAATCTGAAAAAGGAGGCAGTGAACCAGTATTGGGACGAATACGGATACGGCCAGACCGCCAACGCAGCCGGAGTGCTACGTTGGCTGCTGACCGTGCACGATCTGCCGGAAAAGGCCCAATCGGTGACGATCAGCGATACATTGCCTGAGAACACCATGTTCGTACCTGGCTCCGTCAAAGCGGTGAGTCCCAATGCCAAAACCACCACATTGAGCGGCGTATCAGCCAAGGACAACGGCAACGGCACAGTGACGTTCACCATATCGCCGGGCACGGCCGCATTCAAACAGGCCACCACCTCAGAAGGCCTGCAAATCGTCTATGACACGCGCGTCGACGCGTTGAAAGCGCAGGAAGGATACCACGAATACACCAACAAAGCGCATATCAGCGTAGACGGCAATGACCAGACGGACCAGTCCTACAAACTCGGCATGAACACGCCGAAGCTGGTGAGCAAACAGGGAACATACAACGAGTCCACGGCGCCGAACGTCAACTACACGGTGAAGATCAATCCGGGCGCACAGACGCTGAACAACGGCAAGGCCCTGACCCTGACCGATACGTTGGGCAGCGCGCTTGATCTGCGCATGGACAGCATCCTCATCGCCGATTCCGCCTCGGGAAAGCAGATCAATGGTGCGACATGGTCATATGAGCCGAATTCCAAGAAACTGGTCTTCTTCATTCCGGACAAGCAGGCTGTCACCATCACATACAAGGCGACCGTGCAGCTCAAAGCCGGAGAGACCATCGAGGGAGCCGTGGGCCGCAATGAGATTTTGCTTGAAGGCGTAGATGCAAGCAAGGGCAGTGATGTCTCCACTGTCACCGGAACGGTGAAAACGGCCCAAGGTGGCATGACATTCGACAGCAACACCCTGCAAATCTACAAGTACATTGATGGCGATACCGGCCGGCCGGGCGCCAACGCGATGTTCGAAGTGCAGGAAGTGAACGTGGACCTGACCAAGTGCAGCACGGCAGCTGAAACCACAGGCAAGAAGACCTGCTCCGGCACTGTGGGCGAGACCGTGATGAACAACCTCACCACGGGCACGACCGGCTACTCCAGCCAAGTGCAGCTGAATGCGGACCGCATCTACAAAGTCACGGAACTCGTGGCCCCGGGAGAAAAAGCCGACACTACCAACATCGCGTACGAGAAAGCCAAGCCACTGTATGTGGTCTTCCCCGGCAACGATGCGCGAAGCGCGGATTCGAAAACCTACAATGGCAAATACGACAATCTGGTCATCTCCGATAATAAAGGCAACTCGGGCTCTTTGACCGTGGCCGTGGCCAACAACGCCACGTTGGGCAACTACCTGTGGTACGTCAACAACAACCACAAGAAGAAGACCAAGGTCAGCATCGCCAAATTGGATGCTGCCGACATCAAGGTTCCGGTGGCTGGTGCCTCGTTGAAGCTATCCAAATGGGGGTCGTCCGAAGCGCCGGAAGTCTGGTCGAATTGGTCTGCATCAATGCAGGGCGTCAGCAAAGACGACACCGGCACCGCACTGACCTGGACCACCGGCGATACCGGGAAACAGGAATTCAAACTGCTGCCTGGACGCTACTGGCTGGAGGAAACCGCAGCCCCCGACGGATACCAGATCATGAGCCCGATCACCATCACCGTGGGCGCTGACGGCGTCGTGACAGTTAACGGCCATAACGTGACCGACAAGGGCGGCACCGGCCAGGTGCAGGCCTTGGATGCGCCGAAGACCACGAATCTCACCGTGAACAAGGTGTGGGACGACAACGATGACCAGGACGGCAAGCGCCGCACCGTGACCTTCGACCTATATCGCAAGCTTGCGGGAGAAGCCGACTATACGAAGATGGACGGCCAGAGCCGCGACATCAACGTCAACGCCGGTGATTCCGCTGCATATTGGTTCGACCTGCCGGTCATGGTAGGCGGCAAGCAGGCCGAATACAAAGCCGTGGAAGCCACCGCGATCGATGGATACACCACACCGCAATGCACCGATCCGGCCTCCGCGGTCGACGGCAGCGGCATGGTCATGACCTGCACCAACACGCATGCGCCGGAAACCACCAGCCTCGGCGTGAACAAGAAGTGGAACGACGCCGATAACCAGGACAGAAGCCGACCGAACTCCATCACCGTGCATCTGGTGAAAAACGGTGTGAAAACCAACCAGTCAGCCACGTTGAACGCAGCCAATAATTGGAGCAATGCCGACGCGTTCACCAATCTGCCCGTCTACGAGAACGGCATGAAGATCACCTATGGCGTGCAGGAGGATGTGCCGTCCGGCTACACCGTCACCACAGACGGCGTCGACAAGAACCGCAACATCACCCTGACCAACACCCACCATCCCAACAATAAGAAGGTGTGGTTCTCCAAGCAGAGTCTTGGAGGGCAAGAACTCGCCGGCGCGATGATGAGGCTCACCGGAACGTTGAACGATACGACGAAAACCTTCGCCGCCCAAACATGGACTTCCAACGGCAGCCAGCAGAGCTTCACACTGGAACCGGGCACCTACACGCTGACGGAAACCAAAGCTCCTGCGGGATATACGAAGGCCGATGACATCGTCTTCCACGTGGACACCGGCACCGACGGCATGTTGCAGGTCCAGATACGACAGTCCGACGGCAGCTACGTCGCAGCGGACGACAGCCTGATCACTATGGTCGACGCGTACCAACCGCATCGCGTCGCCATCGCCAAGAACAGCCTGACGGACGGCATCACCAACATCGCGGGCGCAACCATGAGCGTCACGGGGCGCACGCTTGACGGCAAATCCGTCAATTCGATCACATGGACTACCAAGCAGGGACAATCGCAGCAGCTCGACCTGCAGCCGGGCACCTACACGCTGTCCGAGACCAATCCGCCGGCAGGCTATACGAAGGCCGATGACATCACGTTCAGCGTCGACATCAACGGCAAAATCACCGTGGATGGCAAGACCCAGACGGATGGGACGCTCACCATGGTGGATAAGCCCGACACCAACGGCATCTTCTTCTCTAAAACCGCGGTAGGCGGCGGAGCCGAACTCGCCGGAGCCGAATTCAACCTGACCGGCAGCACATTCGAAGGCAAAACCATCGACCCGATCACATGGACCAGCGGTGGAACACCGAAGCGGTTCATGCTCGAGGACGGCGTCTACACGCTTACCGAAACCAAGGCCCCAACCGGATACGAGGCGGTCAAACCGCTCACATTCACCGTAAGAGAAGGCCAGGTGTACATCGACGGTGTGCTGCAAAGCGACCGTACCATACGTGTAGAGGACTGCATTGCCACCACCATGGTGCGCGTGCGCAAAGTCTGGTCCGACTCGAACTATGGGGACCGTCCGGAGAAAGTCACCTTCCATTTGCTACGCAATGCCAAGGAACTGATCGACAGGCAGTACACGGTCGAGGTGGATAGTTCCAGCTTGTGGACGCATACGTGGACCGATCTGCCCCGATACGACGAGAACGGCGAACGCTACAACTACACCGTGGACGAGGAAACCACGCAAAAGCTCAAGGATGGCTCCTACCGAGTGTCGATCACCAAGCGACCGTATCAGGACGGCGCCGAATACACAGTGCTGAACACGCGCGAGCCGGACGCCATCAACGCCAAGGTGACCAAGACATGGGAAGACAACGCCAACAATGACGGCAAACGCCCGACGAAACTTACCTTCCACGTGTGGGGTACCAGCGACCAGCCGAAGGATCCGACGGATCTGAGGCAAGGTTTCGAAGCCAGAACCGAACAGATAATCGTGCAGGACGTGAACGTGTCCAGTGACGCCGACAAGCAATTCTGGACCTTTGAGGGCCTGCCAAAACAGAACATCTACGGCAAGTCGTACACGTACACCGTAACCGAGGAAAGCGTCGACGGCTATACGACAAGCGGATGCTCCACAGATGCGGATGGTACGAATGGTTCGGACGCGAAAGCCGCGGAACAACGGACCGGATGCGTGTTCACGCCGACAGGCTCCTCCACCGAAAAGGAGAAGGACTTCCAGGTGACGAACAAGCATACGCCGGAAACGACTACGCTGAACGTCACCAAACAGTGGGACGACGATTCCGATTCCGACAATGGCAGGCCGAACAGTCTGACGATCTGGGTGCTGTCCAGCATCTGGAACGGCAAGAACGACCAGCCTCTGCCGGGATGGCCGACGCCGCAGAATAACAGCATGTGTTCGGATCCGAAGGATACGAAGGCCAAGAACCCCGTCGGCGTCAGCTGCGCGGTGCTTACCAAAGACAATGCCAAGAACGCCGTGACCACCACCGAGGCATCCTCGGATGGCGCGAAGGAGACGGCTGGTTCGTCCGGCTCGGATACGACGAACGTCGCCTCCAACGAATGGGCCTACGCGTTCACCAACCTGCCCAAGTATTACAAGGGCAAGGAAATCCACTATTCCGTAACCGAAGAAGCCGTGAACGGCTACAAGCCGGTTTCGCTCACCGGCGGCAAGACCGTGCCGCAACAGCCGAATCAATCGGAAACCGGCGCTGACGAAAGCAACGCCCAAACCGCAGCGGCTGATCCGAATACGGCAACGGACGAATCACAGGATTCGACTGACGGAACGAACGCAACCGCCGAATCGTGGAACTACCAGCTGACCAACAAGTACACGGCGGTCAAGCTGCCCTCCACCGGTGGCGAAGGCGATGGAACCTACATGCGGGCCGGACTGATCGCGCTGCTCGTCGGCACGCTATGCCTGGCCATGGCGCTGCGTCGTAAGGAAAGGGACTGACGATGAACCAGCATGCGCACCACACTGCACGCCGCATCACGGCCGCTGCAATCGGACTGGCGCTTTCCTGCGCGGGGCTTGGCTCGCAAGCCGTCGCATACGCCACACAGCCGGCGGCCACCGACGTGACGGTGATCGCATTCCAGCAGAACTGGAAGACCGTGGCCGAGGAATGCACGAACACATACGGTCCGGAAGGCGTGAAATACGTGCAGATCTCCCCGCCGCAGGAATCCGTGCAGGGCACGCAATGGTGGACCGTCTACCAGCCGGTCAGCTACAAGCTCAACTCGCGCTTCGGCACTGAGGACGAGCTAAAAAGCATGATCAAACAGTGCAACGCGTCCGGCGTGGACGTGATAGCCGACGTGGTGCTCAACCACACCACCGGCCATGACGTGTCCTGGGTGGATGACCAGTATGGTGTGGACAGCACCGCATACAACGGATCCTACGGACGCTATCCAAGCATGGACCCGTATGCGGAAGGTGGCACGCAAGGCCTCTACCAGTACCAGGAAAGCGGCAACAACCACCAGTACGGTCTGCCGAGCGGGGACTTCCACACCTGCAAGTCCAACGTCTCCGACAACATCTCCGACTACTCCAACGCCGACGAGGTATGGAACTGCAGGCTGTCCACCATGTGGGACATCAATACAGGTAACGGACGTGTGCAGAACATGCAGGCCGATTATCTGAACCGGTTATGGCAGGATGGCGTGCGTGGCTTCCGCATCGACTCCGCCAAACATATGGATCCGGACGACATCGCGGCCATCAAACGCAAATTCATGGACAAGGCTGGTATCAATGGCCAGTCGTTCCCGTGGTCGCAGGAAGTGATCTACCATCAGGGCGAATCGAGCAAGTTCGCTCCCGAACGGTACGAGAAAAACGGCGAAGTGACCCAATTCTCCTATGCGTATTCGCTGCTCAAGGACTTCAACGGCTCCATCACGGATCTGAAGAACATCAAGTCCGACCTGTTGAAGAATTCCAACGATGCCACGGTGTTCGTGGCGAATTGGGATAGCGCACGTGGTTCCGAAACGCTGAGCCCCACGTCCGGCGCCCGCTATGAGCTCGCGAACGCGTTCATGCTCGGTTACGACTACGGGCATCCGAAGATTCTGTCCGACTACTACTTCGACAAATCCACGCAGTACGACGATGGCGTGAAGGACACGTCCGACACCAAGGTGCCATACGTGGACATGAACGAGGCATGCGCCACTTCGAAGGATCCGACGCAGATGACCTACGGCGACTGGAACTGCCAGCAGCGTTGGACGTCGATCCGAGGCATGATCCGCTTCCACAACGCCGTCAACGGCACGAAGGTGACGAATTGGCAGGAACGCGGCGATAACAACATCGCATTCGACAGGGCCGCCGACGGTTCCTCGCCGGCGAAAGGCTTCATGGCCATCAACAACACCCTGCAGAATCATGACGTGGATTACACGACGACGCTGCCCGATGGGGAATACTGTGACGTGTACGCGTCACGCGACTGTTCGAAGAAGGTGATGGTATCCGGCGGACATGTTAAAGCCACCATCGGCAAGCGCAGCGCGATCGCGCTGTATCAGGGCGCTGTGGCGGAAAGCGATTCCGGCAAGGGTCAGTATGAGCCGCAGTACAGTGATTCGCCGAACAGCACGTTGATCGGCGACAAGACACTGACCGTGTATTACAAGCCGAAGCAGGATGATGCCGCCGTGCCGGAACTGCACTATCAGAAGGCCGACGGTTCCGAGCAAAACCTTGCTATGAAGGCCGTGGACGCTTCCGATTCCACCGATGCGAACGGCTGGTACAGCGTGAATCTGCCGGAAGGCGCGAATCTCGCGGCGGCGAAGTTCTACTTCACCGACGGCACGGGTACGGACCGGCCGGACACTAACGGGTGGTATCAGTCACAGGTCGGCGACACCATGGTCAACGTGCAGGACGGCACCGTAAGCCGTGGCGTGCCCTTCACACGCACCTACGCCAGCCAGCATGCCAACCAGACCAAGGTGACGATCAACTTCAAGCCGACCAGTTCGGTCGGCACGAACGCCACCGGCGTGCAGGTGTGGACGGACGATCAAGCCGTATACATTCCGTTCGGTGCGACTCCCAATGGTTTCGGCAAGACGGCCTCCGGATATGTGGATGGCACGCAAAGCCAGGTGAAGTTCCGCATCGTGGATGACGGAACCGCCACGGCCGCATCCAACGGAACGGAAGACAGCTATACGGCAGACGTATGGAAACTCGACAAGTTCGCCGACGCGTACGTCAACGGCGCCATCGAGTCATGGGTGGACGGCAGCCAACCGCAGAGCGCATCCGACAGATCGCCCGAAAAGGCAGCCCCGGCCGCCACGCCGCAGCCGAACGACATCAAGAACCCGAAGACGCTGACCGTCAAACTGCACTACTACCGTGCCGACGGCAACTACCAGGAATACGACATGGAATCCGACACCTGGAAGGGTTGGGACCTGTGGAACTGGTATAAGGAAAGCACCAGCGGCGTGGCCACCCCGTTCAACGGGCATGATGATTTCGGCGAAGTGGCGGAATACAAGCTGTCGCAAACCGGCAAAGGCGTGCGTGACCCGTGGTTCATCATCCGTAACGGCGGCTCGTCGTGGACGGGCAAGGATTGCGACGACAACGATCGTCAGATTCCTGAATCCGTGATCAACGTGCAGGCCGGTGACCTTGCTGCCGGCACGGCGGAATTCTGGATCTTAAGCGGCGACCCGACCGTGTACGCGCATCCCGTGGCCGCGACCGGCGTAACCTTCGACTCGCAGGGCGGATCACCGATTGGAGCGCAGACCGTGAAGTTGGGCGGCACGGCAAGCGAGCCGGTCGCGCCTACGAAGGATGGCTTCAAGTTCGTGCGTTGGACCACCGACGTGGCAGGCACCCAGCCGTACGACTTCAACAGCGAGGTCACCGCTCCGGTGACGCTGTACGCGCAGTGGGCCGTGGCGCACAAGGTCACGTTCGATTCGACCGGCGGCAGCGCGGTTGACACGCAGCTCGTCGGCGACGGCGAAAAGGCTTCCGCTCCGGCCAATCCGACCCGCACAGGATATACGTTCGCAGGGTGGAGAACCGATGCGACCGGTGGCGCCGCCTACGATTTCAACACCGCTCCGGTGACCGGCGACCTGACCCTGTACGCCCAGTGGACGCCGAACACATACACCGTGACCTTCAATTCGAACGGAGGAACGCCCGTCACTTCGGCAACCGTGGAATACGGGCAAACCGTGACGAAACCGACCGATCCAACCTTTGACGGCAAGGTGTTCGTCGGCTGGACCACCGATACGGCCGGCACCCGGCCGTACGGCTTCGGCACCCCGGTGACCGGCAAGCTGACGCTGTACGCCAAGTGGGCCGATGGCGGCGAGACGTACCATACCGTGACGTTGAACCTGAAAGAAGGCACGGACTATCCATCGACCGCATTGCAAAGCATGACGCTGTTCGTCAAGGACGGTGAGAAACTGGCGATTCCGGATCCCGCACCCACCCGTGACGGGTACCGTCTGGCCGGTTGGACCACCGATGAGGCACGGCAGACCGACTACACGGCCGACGCTTCGGTAACCCACGACCTGACGCTCTACGCCAAATGGGTCAAGACCTGGACCGTGACCTTCGACACCCAAGACGGCACGCCTGTTACAACGCAAATCGTGGATGACAACAGCCATGCCACGGTACCCAATCCTGCGCCCGCCCGCGACGAATACAAACTCACCGGATGGAGCGTCGAACCGACAGGCGACGCCGCTTACGATTTCAGTACGCAGGTGACCGCGGATGTAACGCTGTACGCGCAATGGGCACGCACCGCACACCAGTGGACCATCACATTCGACCTCAACGGCGGTGCCGCTCCGGAAGGAAAGGAAGCCACGAAACTGTACGCGGACCAGAAGGTCTACGACGGCGACCCGCTGATCTCCCCAACCGTGGACCAGACGAACGTGCCGGTGCTCGAAGGCTACGAATTCCAAGGCTGGAGCACCGTCCGCAACGACGCGCTCGCCAAGAGCGTCCTCTCGTTCGACGAGAACGGCAAGTCGCTGATGCCGATTGACCGCGATGGCACGGTATATGCGTTGTGGGCGAAGATGGGCACAGTGGTCAAGCCGCCGACCTCCACTTCCGACTCCACAACCCAATCGCAGATCGGCGCGTATTCCAATACCGAAACCGGACTTAACGGACTGGCCATGTTCGAAGCGGTGGTCCGTCAGCCAGGCAAGTTCCCGAACACCGATTTCGGGTCAATCACCGAGGAATCCACTCCTTGGGTTAACTGAATCAGCCGATTCGCCATACACGTTGGCGTCGCGGACCATCCGTCCACGGCGCCAACGTGCGTATGTGGGCGGTGCGTACGTCCATATATATGTGCACATTCATGTCTGTCCATCGCTTTGTTGGGCATTGCGCCCATTGCGTTCTTTGTGCCTATCGAAACAAACGGATATCCGCTCGCCGTACGTGGGGCATGGGACGGGTGTCCATTTGCTGAGCGGTTTTGGTCCGCCTGATGAATCACTGACTAGAGTCGCGAGCTATGAGTGATTCTGCAAAGAAGTACACCATCGCCGTCATTCCGGGCGATGGCATTGGCAAGGAAGTGACTCCGTGGGCTCAGAAGGCTCTGGAGAAGGCGGCCGAAGGCGTCGCCGAATTCGAGTACGAGCATTTCGATCTCGGTGCCGAGCGTTATCTGCGTGACGGCGCGATCCTCCCCGAGGAGGAAGAGGACCGTATCAAGAAGACCGACGCCATCCTGCTGGGCGCCGTCGGCGACCCGCGCATCAAGGCCGGCATTCTGGAACGCGGCTTGCTGCTCAAGCTCCGCTTCGACCTGGACCAGTACGTGAA
>OIBR01000453.1_pt1 | contig 13946 bp, 10 predicted proteins | sample 1581101 | NCBI WGS metagenome assembly OIBR01 (sample SAMEA3882522, study PRJEB24775) | human gut metagenome | biome: human-associated habitat; feature: intestine environment; material: feces | place: Netherlands | collected 2009/2010
GTATTTTGAATCCCATCCAGCATATAAAATTGAATCAGCAGCTTACCACTGTTACCGAAGAAATTGAAGAACTGAAATCAAGGAAAGAGCAGCTAATCTTCCAGGCACAATGCTCTACCGATAAAGATATGACAAATCTATCCAAGAAATATGACCAGATGAATAACAATCTTGATATCCTGGATTCTCAGGACATCTCGCTCAAAAAACAGCTTGAAAAAGATGCCGCCGCTTTCCGGGAAGAAAAATTTCGTCCTGAACCTGAACAGTATACAGAATTGCTGGACACCAGAATCCAGATACGTCCTGATTTCCGGGATAAGCTGATCGAGCAGCTCAAAGGTACTTTTGGTAAGTATTATGACTATCACCGCCGTGATATTGCCGCCAATGAGGTAGATTATCTCAATGTGGAAGATCCTGATGTTTTTTCCCATCGTGCCTGGGAACTTGAATATCAGAGGAAACAGGAGATGCGGCGAAATCAGCCTGCCAGAGCTAAGAAAAGGTCATATGATATGGAATTATAATCATCATCGAGTAGATAATATGCTCTTACAACTCTCTTGTTTAAAAGGCGTATGGATTTAAAAGTTCCATACGCCCAATTCACTTTAACCAGTTACAATCTGCCATGTTTTCTTGTATAAAACCACATTCATTATAATGCTGAGATTCTTTGTTGCATATCAATAACTTGAACTTTACTATTTTTAAGAACTAATCCATACGAAAAATGAATCGTATTTCCTCCCACTGGTTCAAATTTAACATATTGTCCACATATATTTCTATTACGTTCACCAAATATTTTCTTTATCTTTTCTGGCAATACACTATATATCGGACATGACACATCTATAGTATAAAATCCATTTTTCATAGGATTACCTCTGTCACTAAACCATTCACTTATTGAAATTCTATTACCTGCTACAGATTTACATTGAGCTGTATATTCTTTGCCACGTAATGTAAACATTAATGGGGTTTCCTCTGGAATATTAGAAGATACTTGAAATCTTATCTTTCCATCATTCATTTTCCAGCTCAATGAAGCTTCAATCTTCAATTCCTTTCCATTAATAGGTTGTTTAGGTTCTAATTCCTCGGGCAATGGCAATAAATCTCCCATCTCAACGTAATGATTTTTATAATACCATCTACCATATTTCTGTATAAATCCCCATGATGACAAATAATTGCTGTTTAACTGATCTATAGTAGCATCCGAAAACTGAAATCCTCTTTTTGAATAATCTACTCTTGAATATGCACGTAAAATTTTAATAATTGGTATATGATATTTATTATAGGCATCTATATATGGCAAACATTCAATATCATAAATATTATCCGAAGCATTCTCATAAGATTTTCGACGAGCACATATGAATTCATATATTTTCTCATCAGTAACCTGTTCATTGACTGGTTGTGGCGTAACAGAAAAATAAAAGTCTCCCACTAACGAAGAATATTCCCATGAAAGCTGTTCTTCTCCGTATTGGCTAATTGATATTTCTGACACTTTATTTCTAACAAATTTAAACATTTCTTCAATTTTCAAATTTGGAATAAGCATAGCATCTTTTAAAACTTGTGTATATAATCCATTACTACATTGTCCATCAAATGCACTACAGTCAGCGCTTGTAGAATAAGCAATCATAGTACCTTTAGGTGGATTATTAAATGGCGCAAAGCCTGTTAAAAATCCCCTCCCCATAGCAAAAGGATTATCTCGACATGCATCCAATATACATATTAATGTTTTTCCCTTATATGAAGATGCACCTTCTAACAGCGAATTTAAACAATAACAAGAGACCATTGTCTTGCTTTTATCACTTAACTTTAAATCAATAGGAACGATAAAATTTTTACCGTCGATTTGCATACCATGCCCTGCATAAAAAAATACCCCTACAGCATATTCATCTAATGCCTGTAAAAAATCATTAACAGATTTTTGAATATCTATTAAATTTGCATCCATTATTTTTGTAACATCAAAATTTAATTTATTCAAAATACTAGCAATATCGTCAGCATCATTCTTAGGATTATTCAATTTCCCTACATTTGAATAATCAGAATTACCGATTACTAATGCAATTCTATCCATTATTCTCACCTCTGAAATTATCTTACGTTTTATTTCATAATTAAAAATTTTAAATTCATTTCTTAATATAAATTTTAATCTGTTATTTTGATCATACCACCTTCTTAGCCCATTTTATATAAACTCTTACAAACACTGAAAAGCTCCCGAAGGAGCTTTCCACGCTTTAAATATACACTAATTCTTTCAACACAATCTCTTCTGCAGCATTCCGGGCATTATTTACCGCTCTAACCCATTCCATCTGGTCACGAGCTTTCAATTCTTCCGTAATGCCCTGCCTCTCCATCATCTGACGCACCAGAATATCCATTCTCTCCTGTGCTTCATCGTCCACAGTATTCAGATGTTCTGTCAGTCTGTCTTCCAGCATATACAGTGAATACATTGCCGGACGATGCTCTTTCAGATATGTTTTCCGCATCATTCCATATTTCCCATAATGCGGTTCTTCATCTGTACTGACAAGATTCGGATAGTAAATTCCGTCTGCGCCAAGTGTGTAGGTTCCACCCATTTTTTCAAATGTGCTTTTCATGTGTTATTCCTCCTTGAAATCAGCGATGTCCTTAGATCATCGCAAAATATTTCAGGGCAGCCTTGATAGCATCTTCTTTCTCTTTCGGGCATTGTGGAACTCTTGCATTTTCTGATTTTGGAAGATTATAGTTTTCTCCCACTTCAATTCCACATTTGCGTTTTACCTGAGAAATATATAAACTTGAAACCTTCAAGCCAAATTCTTTCAGCACATAATCTTTGATTTCCTGATAGGTTGCTTTCAACTCGGCACTGGTGGCATCCAGCTCGTCCAGGTCTAAGTCGATCTCTATCGTGTCATCTGGTTTTTGTTGGGACAAAAGAACAACCGTCTCCACGTGTGTTGTATTCCCAAACTGATCCACCGCCCTTACCTTGCAAAGCTCATATCCGCCCTCACAAAGCACCTTAAGATCCCTCGCTAACGTTGCCGAATCACAGCTTACATACACGATCCGCTCCGGCTGCATCTTAAGCATCGTCTCAAGACATACACCATCGCACCCCTTTCGCGGCGGATCGACCACGATCACATCCGGGTGCAGCATATCTGCATCTGTGTCTTTCTTTTTTTCATAAAATGCCGGCAGCACTTCCTCTGCTTTTCCTACAAAAAACTCAGCATTATTGATACCGTTGAGCGCCGCATTATTCTTCGCGTCCTCGATTGCCTGTGGGACGATCTCCACCCCATAAACTTTTCCCGCTTTCTGTGCAAGAAAAAGTGAAATCGTGCCGATGCCGCAATATAGATCCCACACGGTCTCTTTTCCGGTCAGTCCCGCATAGTCGAGCGCAAGGCTGTAGAGTTTTTCCGTCTGGACAGGATTGACCTGATAAAATGACTGCGGTGAAATATGGTATGCGACCGCTGTATCAGTCAGTGAAAAATCCTTCGTATCGCGTAGATGGATCATATCGGTAATGTATGGATCGCCCCAGATACATTTCGTCACATCCCCGAGGATCACATTTGTTTTCTTCGTATTCTGATTGATGGAAATGCTCTTCATTCCCTCGATGGCTGTCAATCTGTCGATCAGTTTTTCCACTTTAGGAAGACTATTTCCGTTGATAATCACACAGACCATAAGCTCTTTTGTGGAAAACCCATAGCGGATCAGAACATGACGAACCAGCCCCTTACCTGTATTTTCATCGTAAGATGCCACATGATATTCTTTCATATAAGAAAGGACTTCATTTAAAATAATCTGATTTTCCTCCACACCCAGTTTACAGTCATTGACCGGGATAATACTGTGGGTACGCGCTGCATAAAAACCGGCAACCGGATTCCCATCTTTATCCGCACCGATCGGAAACTGTGCCTTGTTCCGGTAGCGGTATGGTTCTTTCATCCCCACGACAGGAAGCATGATTCGGTCGATCAATTCCGGCGCAAAACCGCCAATACGAATCAGATTTCCGCGCACTTTGTTCTGCTTAAATTCCAGCTGCTTTTCATAATCCAACGCCTGTATCTGACATCCGCCGCATCTCCTGTGAAGTTCACACTGTGGTGTCACACGAAATTTAGACGGCGATAAAATCTGCTCCACTCTCGCATAACCATAATTTTTCTTCATCTTTGTGATGCGGGCTTCGATCTCATCTCCAAGCACCGCATCTTTAACGAAAAAGGTCATGCCATCGTATTTTCCGATTCCTTCGCCGTCCACGCCCATATCTTCGATTTTCAGTTCTATGATATCATTTTTCTGCATAATTATAATTTCCCGGAGCGTCTGATATTGCTCTCAAGCAGACGGTTGTACCCCTGCCATTCCTGATTATTTTCCGGCACGTTGTTAAAGATTTCGCGCACCGTCTCCATCTTTGCATCGATATTATCCGCAAAACTGAGTGCTAATGCCTCCGGCAGCGCCGGTTTTTTCGGTGAACCAAACTCTAACTCGCCGTGATGTGCTAAAATACAGTGCTTTAACTCGCTTGCCAGTCCCTTTGGAAAATCCGGGATCGTGCGGATCCTGTCACCGACCATCTCGGTTCCGATAATAATATGTCCTAAAAGCTGACCGTCATCCGTGTAATCATTTTCCGGGAATGTGGAAAGCTCCTCTAATTTTCCGATATCATGGAAAATAGCTGCCGTGATCAAAAGATCGCGGTTTAACATCGGATAACAGCCTGCAAAATAATCACAGTGCTTTGCCACACTTAAGCTGTGCTCAAGCAGACCACCGACAAATCCGTGGTGCACAGTCTTTGCAGCAGAGTGGAATTTAAAGCGTTTTTCAAAATCTGCATCTTCCACAAAAAAGCTCTCTAACAGCTTCTTTAAATGCACTTCTTTGATGCTCGCAATCAGGCCTTTTAACTCCTCATACATCTGGTCGATATCCTTATCGCTGACCGGAAGGTAATCTTTTGGATCATACTCCCCTTCCTGCACCTTGCGGACACGCTTTACATTCAGCTGTAAATTGCCCTGAAAGCTGGTGATATCACCCATTACGGCTATGTAATCCAGTGAATCGAACTCGTCGATTCCAACAGAACCAGGCTCCCAGATCTTCGCATCCAGTGTGCCCGTTTTGTCCTGTAAGATCAATGTATCATAAGGTTTTCCTGCCTTTGTCAGTGCAGACTGTTTTACTTTACATAGATAGATTTCATTAATTCGCTCGCCCTCTCTGAGGCTCTCAATATACTTCATCCTTATTCCTGCTTTTATTTTCTAAAATTATTATGCCTGTATCCGCATTTCTGCTTCTAAAACGCATACCGGTGTCCACATTTCTGTTTCTGACATGCATGGCCGCATCCGCATTTCTGCTTCTAAAATACATGCCTGTATCTGGTTCACATCTCTATGGCAGTACACTGACTTCTACCGTGCAGGTGATTTCCGTATAACCTTCCGGTCCCTGCCGCTCAATCTTCACTTCCACCGTATCTTCCGGCTTTAACGAAAGCAGTTTTTTCTCATAATTTTCTGCCGTAAGAATCTCATCCCCGTCAATCTCCGTAATGACATCCCCATTCTGAAGTCCCGCCGCCATTGCCGGTGAATCCATGCAGACATCTTTGATATAGGCGCCTTTTGGTATTTCATATTCACGTTCGATCGCCGCAGTAACCGTTGTCACTTCAAGCCCGATGTACGGAATATCCTGTCCGTTTGACAACATCTCAATCAATGCCTTTAATTCAGAAATAGAAATCGCTGTCAGCGTATTCTCATCGCCTGCACTACTGTATCCCTGCATCACGATCCCGATGATCTCACCATCCACATTGACAAGCGCACCGCTTCCATTGCTGCTTCCGACAATATCTGTCGTAAATACACTGTAATTATGATCTATCGTGGAAATACTATTTGTCGTAGATGTGATATTTCCGGTCAGTATCGAATAATTTGTTCCAAGCGGACTTCCGATTGCAATCGCAATCGTTCCCTGCGTAACGGTCAGTGAATTGCCAAGAACTGCAACCGTGATCGCATTCTTTGTACTTTCTGTAAGCTCCGAAGTCTTTACGCTCAACACGGCAATCCCTGTATTGCCATCGTATTTTTTCATCTCAGCTTTCACTGAAACATCATTAATAAATGTAACGTAGATCTCCTGGGCATCCGCAATCGCCTTGCGCTCCGTCAAAACCAGAAGTTCTCTGCTGTTCTCCGCTACAATGATTCCGGAGGCCTGACCTTTGCTCTCATACGGATTATTAAACCAGTCGGTGTCACTCTTTACGCCGGTTACAGTCACAATAGACTTATTGGCTTCTTTTCCAACGGCATATAACTTGTTCTGCAGCTTCTGAAAATCAGCAAGTTCAAGTTCCCGCAGGTCATTGTCCGGAACATTCTCTCCGGTCTGCTCTGTTTCCGTTTCACCCGTCTGTTCCTGCTGTGAGTTTCCCACTTCTCCATTTTCCTGCGATCCGTTGTTCTCCGCTGCCCCATTTTCTCCCTGCTGCCCGTCGTTCTCTGTCTCCTGTGTATCCTTCTGTTCCGACGCTTCCTGTATATCGCCCTGACTTGGCTCCTCCGTTTCCGTGACATCATCTTGCGGAATCGTAACAACCGGCTTCTCCTCTGGGTAAAACCAGTTTGAAAACTCAGGCTGCAGTAAACTAAACACCAGCGCAGCCACCGCACCAAAAATTACGGCAAGCGCTACCGTAAACAATGCTTTTTTTACAAGACGTTTTTTATTCAACGGCTTCTCCTTGATCTGTTCATTAATAAAAGAAAAGCCACCCTTCTCTTTCTCCTGCATGATTTTCCCTTCCTTAACAAAAATGAAAACCGCACCTAGTTTATTATAGTTTGAAACACATACGCTTGCAACACTATTTTTTGCATTTCCGGCTTTCATTCCCCTAATTAATGGGATATAATGTGAATTAGCAATGAGCAGTGCCAAATGAGGGAAAAATAAAAAAAGACTGCTTGCAGGCTCTTTTTTGTTTTTTTCTCATTTGATAGGGCGAATGCCCGTCAGCCCGGAAAATCTCTGATTTTTCGGGCTGGCGCTGCGGACTAAAGTCGAACGCAACTCCCCGTCAACTCAACGCAACCTCTGATTTTTCGGGCTGGCACTGCGGACTAAAGTCGAACACAACTCCCCGTCAACTCAGCGCAATCTCTGATTTTTCGGGCTGGCACTGCGGACTAAAGTCGAACACACATATCCGTCGGCATGCTGCCACTGCAAACTAAATTTTCAACCACAAGGAATTACAAATCATATGAATGAAAAAGTTTTAAAAACATTAGAATACAATAAAATCATCGCACGTCTCGCGGAGCACGCTTCCAGCGAGGACGCAAAAAAACGCTGTCTTACCCTCACACCAGGCACAGACATAAACGAAATCAACCTTTTACAGTTACAGACCAAAGATGCCCTAAACCGTCTCTTTAAAGGTGGGCGCATCTCTTTTTCCGGTGTACACGACATCCGTGACTCCCTGAAACGTTTAGAGATCGGTGCATCCTTAAGCATCACGGAACTGCTGCGCGTCTGCTCTCTCTTAGAGGCAGCAAAACGTGCAAAAGCATTTTCCCGCACCAGCATCGGACACACCGGATCGGACCATCCTGCCGCAGCAGACGGGACAGACGAACTTCCGGTCGACTCACTGACCGGATTTTTCGATCAGATTGAGCCGCTCACACCGTTATGCGATGAGATCCGCCGCTGCATTTTATCGGAGGACGAGATCGCGGACGATGCCAGCAGTACGCTCCGCTCCATCCGCAAATCCATGCGTGGCATGAACGATAAGATCCGCGCACAGATGAACTCGATGATCAACAACACGACCACACGCAGCTATTTACAGGATGCTGTCATCACGATGCGCGACGGTCGCTACTGCCTGCCGGTCAAAGCCGAGGCAAAATCGCAGGTTCCCGGTATGGTGCACGACCAGTCCTCCTCCGGTTCCACGCTCTTTATCGAACCGCTCGCTGTCGTAAACTTAAACAACGAATACAAAGCGTTACTGATCAAAGAAAAAGAAGAGATCGAAGTCATCCTCGCAAACTTAAGCAACTTAACGGCAGGATACTCCATGCAGCTTCACACCGACTATAACGTACTCACGGAACTTGATTTTATTTTTGCAAAAGCAGCCTTCGCACAGACTTACAATGGTGTTGCCCCGACCTTCAACACAGATGGACGGATCAATATCAAAAAAGGCCGTCATCCACTGCTCGACGCAAAAAAAGTAGTGCCGATCGACGTGCGCCTCGGAGAAGATTTTACCCTGCTTATCATTACCGGTCCAAACACCGGTGGTAAAACCGTCTCCTTAAAAACAGTCGGTCTTCTGACATTGATGGGTCAGGCAGGACTTCACATCCCGGCTTCCGAGCGTTCGGAGCTTGGAATTTTTGAGGAAGTGTTTGCCGACATCGGAGATGAGCAGAGTATTGAGCAGTCTTTAAGTACATTCTCCTCCCACATGACAAACATCACCCGCATTTTAAGCCAGGTCAACGACCGCTCCCTCGTGCTTTTCGATGAACTCTGTGCCGGAACTGACCCGACGGAGGGTGCCGCACTTGCGATCTCCATTTTATCGAAATTAAAACTGTACGGTGCGCGTGTCATGGCAACCACTCATTACAGCGAATTGAAAGTATTTGCCCTGCAGACTTCCGGTGTGGAAAATGCCTGCTGTGAATTTGACGTGGAATCTTTAAGCCCGACTTACCGTCTTTTAATCGGTATTCCCGGAAAGAGTAACGCATTTGCGATCTCCACGAAACTCGGTCTCAGCGAAGATATCATCGAGGACGCTAAGGGACGGATCAGTGAAAATGACATGAATTTTGAGGATCTTATAGCTGACCTTGAAAAGAGCCGTATCACGATTGAAAAAGAACAGCTTGAGATCAACCAGTATAAAGAAGAGATTCAGAAACTAAAAGAACAGCTCGAACAGAAACAGGAACGCTTAGACGCAAGCCGTGACAAGATCCTGCGCGAAGCAAATGAGCAGGCTTACAATATCATCAAAGAAGCCAAAGATCTTGCTGATGAAACGATCCGCAATTTCAATAAATACGGCACCGCACACGCTCCGGTCAGCGAAATGGAAAAAGAACGTACCAAACTGCGCGATAAGATGAACAACGCACAGAAAAAAATGTCTGACCAGAAAAAGAATGCTGCGCCGAACCATAAGATTCCAAAGAAACTTCGCATTGGCGACCGCGTCAAAGTCATCAGCATGAACTTAAACGGAACCGTGCATTCCCTGCCAAACGCAAAGGGTGACCTTTATGTACAGATGGGAATTTTGCGCTCCCTTGTCAACATCAACGACCTGATCCTGTTAGAGGAAGAAACTTCTCCGACCAGCAAAAAATACGGCCGTACCGGTGCCGGCAAAATCAAAATGAGCAAGTCCGCATCCGTCTCCACAGAGATCAACCTGATCGGCAAGACCACCGACGAGGCGATCGCTCTTTTGGATAAATATTTAGATGATGCCTACCTTGCACATATTCCGTCTGTCCGCATCGTCCACGGCAAGGGAACCGGTGCACTGCGCAATGCCGTGCAGGCGCATTTAAAACGGCTAAAATATGTGAAATCATTCCACCTCGGCGAATATGGCGAAGGTGATGCCGGCGTAACGATTGCCGAATTTAAAGACTGATTTCGTACAAATACACTGCCCAAGCAATACCATTTCGTCTGATTTACAACCAGAATACACAACTAACAGGAGGCAATTTTATGGCAGCAAAGCAAAAAATACTGATCGTCGATGACGACAACAATATCGCAGAACTGATCTCTCTTTATCTTACCAAAGAGTGTTTTGATACAAAAATCGTAAATGACGGGGAGGAAGCCTTAAAAGCATTTGAGCAGTACAGCCCGAACCTGATTCTTCTTGATCTGATGCTTCCGGGCATCGACGGCTATCAGGTGTGCCGCGAGGTCCGTGCAAAAGCAAACGTGCCGATCATCATGCTCTCTGCAAAAGGCGAGATTTTTGATAAAGTACTCGGTCTTGAGCTTGGCGCAGACGACTATATCATGAAACCGTTCGATTCCAAGGAGCTTGTTGCGCGCGTCAAAGCCGTTTTGCGCCGTTACCAGCCTGTCAAAGTCGAAGAGCCAGCGCCGGAATTAAAATGTGTGAAATACCCGGATCTGATCGTCAACTTATCCAATTACTCCGTTATTTATAAAGATAATCCAATCGATATGCCACCAAAGGAATTAGAACTTTTATATTTCCTTGCATCCTCGCCAAACCAGGTATTTACCAGAGAACAGCTTCTCGATCACATCTGGGGTTACGAATACATTGGTGACACCCGCACCGTGGATGTCCATGTAAAACGTCTCCGTGAAAAAATAAAGGACAATGACAGCTGGAGTCTCTCGACCGTCTGGGGCATTGGTTATAAATTTGAGGTTAAAAATATATGAAACGGACACTCTACCCCAAACTGCTCGGCGGCTATCTGATCTACGGACTGATCTGCTTTATTATTATTTCAACCTTTGGTTACCACATTACGTTTAACTTCTTAGAGCGCCGGGATGCCTCGACGCTCTATCGGGAGTCTGCGCTGATTTCCTCCAATTATGCAGAGAATTATTTCAAACGTTCCACGACATTAGAGGAAATGAAAACACAGCTCTCTACCCTAAGCACTTACCTTTCCAGTGAAATCTGGATCATCGATAAGCAGGGACAGATCCTTTTAAACACAGCTTCTGCTACTTCTCCAGTGGAAAATGCAGAGCCGGAAGTAATTCCTGATTTTGACGTAACCGATTTTGGAAGTAAATATTACCGCACTGGAACCTTTTACGGTCATTTTGACACGGAAACTTTAAGTGTGTTTTCACCGATCACCGTAAATTACAAAGTACGCGGCTATGTGATCATACATAAACCGGTCAGCTCCATCGTCAATTTATCCAACCAGCTGACCAATCTATCCTACCAGACGTTTGCACTTTTATTTTTGGCAGCCTTTGTCGTTTTAGCGCTTTTTACCTGGATCGTCTATATCCCGATCCGCAAAATTGCGCAGGGTGCCAATGAATATGCCTCTGGAAATTTCGAGGCAAAGATCGATGTCCACTCCAATGATGAGATCGGTTATCTTGCTGCCTCGCTCAACTATATGGCAAATGAATTAAACACCCTTGAGGAGGATCAGCGAAAATTCGTATCCAATGTCTCACACGATTTCCGCTCCCCGCTGACCTCAATCAAGGGCTATGTGGAGGCAATGCTCGACGGAACGATCCCGGTGGAAATGCAGGATAAATATTTAAACATCATCCTGTTTGAGACGGAGCGCCTGAACAAATTAACGAAGAGCCTTCTGGAATTAAATAAATTCGGTTCACACGGTGTCATGCTCGATATCACAAGCTTTGATATCAATCATACGATCCGCATGACGGTACAGACTTTTGAGGGAACCTGCATGGAAAAGCATATCAGTTTCAACCTGATCTTAAGCGGCGAAACCCTGTTTGTCTCCGCTGATTTCAGCAAGATCCAGCAGGTACTTTATAACCTGATCGACAATGCGCTCAAATTCAGCCACGCAAACTCCGCAATCACGATCGAGACGACCGAAAAAAATGAGAAAGTCTTTGTTTCCGTCAAAGACACCGGAATCGGCATTCCAAAAGACAGCATCAAAAAGATCTGGGATCGTTTCTACAAGACAGACCTCTCCCGCGGAAAAGACAAGAAGGGTACCGGACTTGGACTTTCCATTGTAAAAGAAATCATCCAGGCACATGGAGAAAATATCAACTGTATCAGCACGGAAGGCGTTGGTACGGAGTTTATCTTTACGCTGCCGTTGGCAAAAGAGCAGAAGGAGCATGCCTAGTGGCATGCTCCTCCTGCTGCATAACAGAGTTGTTAAAATTCAACTTTCTCATTTTTCCTTATTTCATTAACATTGCTTTTGATATTCGGCACACAATCTTTCTAATAATTTAAAATCACAACTGTTATTTACAATACTTGGATTTACTTTATTTATGACTTTGGAGTAAGTTTGTTTTGCTTTATTTCTTATGCGAATTTCATTCTCATTACAAAATTTCCACTCCAGATTTAACAAAATTTTATTAGGATCATCCGCTATTATTCTTTCCTTTATACATTCATCTGGAACTGGAAACATATAGTTAAACCGCAGTGCCCCTTTTACTTTGTTATAGCGTTCAGATTCAATGTTTATCAATATATTATCCGGTTTTTGCATTTTGTAAGATGATACCGGGACATAATATTTATATTCATGAACATCCAAAACTACTCCACATGTAAACTTAGACAAATTTCCCGGATATTCTATATTCGGAACCTTAGTAAAGTCCCTCTCGTTCATTTCTTCTTTTTGTAAGTATTTAACGTAATCTTTATCTATGTCGTAAAATGATAATGCCATTCTTCCTCCCAAAAAACAATATTGTCATACATCAACATAAACTGTCTCATTATTATGAACTATGAGGATTACGTTTTACTCGTCTATCATATTATCACAGTGGTTCTATGTCAGTACTTGTCAAATCTTCACACCCCAACACTCGATTAATTTTTTTCATGACTCATAAACTAAATAAGAGATGGCAAGCCATCTCTTATTTATCCATTATAATTCGCTCTCAAAAGCGGCGAAGCACTCTAACATTATAACTCGCTCTTAAAAAGTGGCGAAGCACTCCAATATTATAGAATAACTATCTTTACAACAATTATTCTCTATATTTATAGTATGATAGATTTCATTAATTGTCAATTACTTTTTATACTACATCTTTATTTTATCTTCCTACTTCTTTTTCTTCCCTTTCGCCTCTGGCAGCTCCTCATACATCGCAACGAACAACCCCTGCAAAAACTCTTTATCATCCACCTCGTCTACCAGCAGCATTTCTTTTGCTCCCTCATACGGCAGTTCGTAGGAGGCTTCCCACAGATAGGAAAGTGCCGCTTTTACCGGCTTTACCAACAACCTGTCATCATAGATGCCACCGACAATCTTACCGCGGTAATAGATAATAAATTCACCCATCATAGCCCGGTACGAGATCTCTTCCAACTCCGCTAACTGTCCTAAAATAAATTGTAAATATTCCTTACTTGATGCCATTTTCCACCTCATTTTCCCTTTTTAATCTCCGGTTATTTCTGTGTCACCGATCTGCTTTCTCTGATCTTTTCAGTTGGACGTTGGATCATTGTTTTCCACTTCTAACCGGATGCCGGATCACTGTTTTCCACTTCTCCGGGGCAATTTTCCTCGCATCCGACAGATATATTTCATGATGGAATCTGGTATCATTCATGTCATTTTCATAACCATTTTTCAATAAAAACTCATCCATCAACGCGACCGTAGCAGGTTCATTATTGAAAGAACCAACATGCATGATCTGCACGCAAAGTCCTTCTTCCAGTTCAAGAAATTCTACCTGGCTGCAGTCTGTTTCCTTCTTTTTTGACGCAGTCTCTATTGCCCAGTTGACGTCTGCTTTTGTGATAAAATCAGGGATGCGGATCACAGAAATCCAGTGAAATGCACGCTTGTTTCCATAATCTATTTCTTCTGCATGCTCCTGCCACCAGAATCCTTCCAGAGGCGGAACAACATATTCAAAGAATCCCTTTATCTTGTAATCTGTTTTGTAACTCATCTTCAATGTATATGCCACTGCGTACAGAGCACCGATTGCCTGCTGATATACTCCTCCTTCTTCATTTGGATCTCCATTTCCACGGACAGCAA
>OIBR01000459.1_pt1 | contig 13699 bp, 8 predicted proteins | sample 1581101 | NCBI WGS metagenome assembly OIBR01 (sample SAMEA3882522, study PRJEB24775) | human gut metagenome | biome: human-associated habitat; feature: intestine environment; material: feces | place: Netherlands | collected 2009/2010
GCGCACGCTTGGAAAGCGTGTTGGTGTAACAGCCTCACGAGTTCGAATCTCGTATTCTCCGCCCGGATTGGAACCCCGGAAACCGTTGGAATCATTCGGTTTCTGGGGTTCCTTCTTTTCCACTCCGTTTTCCGGTTCCTTCCAGATTCCCTCCGAATGCTTCTTTCGTTGGCCTCGGTTTTTTGAATCGTCCCGTATCGCAAGTCTCGCGTGTACGGGCCGGCATCCAGGAAAGTCCCTGATTGTCATGCTGCGGCTTATTGGTGCCAGTCTGTGGTCTCAATAATGGGATTGTTTGCCCTCATATGTCGATATTTGATTGCGATTCGGTGGGGGAGTTGCGTACATCGTCGTTTTACGCGCACTTTTGCGCTGCGCTACGTTACGCTCGAAATCGTGACGTTGAGAGAAAGAAGCACGACGATGGTTGACAAGACGGCTGCCGGCAGCCAGCAGACTGACCAACGCGATGCTGATACTCGTGACTCTCTGGCGGCGCTTGCCCGACGCCGTTCGAATTCATCGCCAATCGTATTGCAGAGTGATGTGCAGGCCGCTCCGCAGGAAAAGCAGGAAAAACAAGAAAAGCAGAGCGAAGCTGGGTCTGCCTTGCAAACGGGCGAGGATGCGAATGATGACGCGAATCGTGCGGAAGAATCGCAAACCGTGAAAGAAAAAGACGCTGTGGATGGTCCTGATAATACGCAGCAGCCGCAGATGGCATCCATAAGCGCCATCACAACGCAGGTTTTGCCACCAAGCTTTATTCCGACCGCAACCGGTCGTATTCGTCCTGTAACGGGCGCTTTTCCCGCAATTCAGTCCGCTTCGCAGACGGAACAGGCGCAGCGCAGGCGATCCATCCGCTCGTTGGCCGCGGGGTCGTTGCGTAGAACCAACATCGGCAATGCTGAAAAGGCCGGCGGTGTGGGGAGCGCAGGTAGTACCGGACGGACGGCGGGGAATGGCGATACGCCGTCGCCGCGAATCGCCAGCAGTGCTCCCCATTATGCGAATTGACCAGTGGACTGATCAGAACGGCCAACGTAACAAATCAGTGGGAATACTGGACATACACGCGGTTCACGCACGGTACGCGCGCTTCGCGCTGCATTGTACGTCGCTGTACTACGTCATTCCAATTGAATCGCAACAATGCGTATAGCAGATGAAAAGCACATACGAAAAACGCGCATGAAAAAACGGTCCCGATATATTCGAGACCGTTTTTCATGAGTCGATGAAGCAAACGCTGTCCGGCAGCGAGCCGGCTCAGTCTTCGCTGGTTTCGCGCTTATATTGCACGAACGTCTTCATGGCGTAGGCAAGGCCGGCAAGCAGCAGAATGGCTGCGCAGGCAAGGGAAATGCCGATGCCGGTTTGTGCAAGCTGTCCATATTCCGACTTGGTCAGCGCGCCGGTGGACGCGGCGGTTTGATCGCCGGAAGCTGTGACGGATCCAGTTGCAGCACCATTCGCGCCAGTGTCGGCAGCCGTGCGCACAGTGCCAGTGGTGCCGTTGACTCCAGTAACGGTCGTACCGGCATTCGTTCCAGCCGTGATGCCATGCGTGCCGGTAGCAACGGATGAGCCGCCCTGCTGACCCGTCTTGGAGTTCGCGTCCTTCAGCGCCGCGATGAACGACTGATGCCACTGGTGGCTGCTCGCCGCGAACGCATCATGCCTGGTTTTAAGCTCGTCGTGAGTCTCTTTCATGTCGGCATGCATCTGGTTGAGGTGGGCCTGCGTGTCCTGCATATCCTGATGCAGAGCGTCGTGACGCTCCTGACCGCGCTTGACCGCGCCGTCAATCGCATTCTTTATATCCTCGCGGTCCTCCTGGTAGTTCTTCCAGGCCTGCTCGCCGTACTGGCGAAGCGCGTCGGCGTCCTCGTGCGCGTTCTGATGCAGCTGCTCGGCGTGCTGCTTGGCGGTATCGATGTCCGACTTGATCTGCTGGTTGGTTTTGCGCACATGCTGTACGGCATCGCACGTTTTGTCGGTGCACACGGCCATATCCTGGTCGATCTGCCCGCTGATGGTGGTGCTGCCGGCCAATCCGTCCGTAGACGGTGCGACTTCACTGGCCGAAGCCGCGGAAGGCAGGACGGCCATGCCGATGGTTAATATTCCCGCCGCTGCAGCTGCTGCAATACGATTCCTCATGGTGATTCCTCTCCTGCGCACGTTTGCATTCGATCTGTGATTGTGCGCTCGCGTTCGTTCCGTATGCCATAGTAGGAGGGGAATGTGCCTAAATAAACCGGTGGAAAAATGACATTTGTCTAGTTTCTGTGATGCTGCAGCAGTCTTCATAGTTTAAGCGGGAAACCAGAATCCAAACCAGAAGCCGGAACAGCCTGCTCAAAACATGACCAAGCAGGCCCAGCAACGGCTCAGACCGCCCGTACTTATCCTGCCCGTATTGGTTTATCTAGCGGCGGCTCCCAACAAAGATCACTCAACAATAGTGATGAATGGGCTAGCCGGCAGATTAAAGTCGTTGTACAGCATGCTCGCGCACTTCGGATTGCCACTGAACAGGTAACGTACCTGGCTCATGGCGTTGAGATCGTTCAGTGTTGAACCATCGGCTGCGGTGAGCAACACCTGATTGCCCCTGATGGTGGCATTGACCGCCTGCCATTGACCGGAATAATTGGCGACCTCAAACCCCTGCAATGCCGTAGTGGTGGGAGCGGCGATATTGCTGATACCGCTTAACGGGGTCGCTTTCGGAGCGCTCTTATAGTTTGGTGCGATTGCGCTCGCGGTTTTCGAATAGTTCGGCTGCATGGCTTTCAGCCTGCTTGCGGTGCCGTTGCGGAAAGACAAGGCGATTGCGCCGTTCGCAGTGTGCCGGGCATGTTCGATAAGCGGTCCGTTGGGTACGGTGGTGCCGTCTTCCATGGCGAGATACTGCGCGGCCATGCGCGCCCCGAGAATATCCTTGCCGAGAGGATGGATCAGCGCGGATGTGCCCTTGTCTGTGTCAAGGGAAACCGTCATCGCCACGTTTGACGAATCGTGCAGGTTGGTGTTGCCAAGCGTAGTCCGTTGCGCTTCACGTACGTTCTGTGTGTACTGATAGTTCGTCCATCGCGCGAGTTGCACGTATAGGAACGGCAGATTCTTGCGTCCGAACACGTTACGGTACTGGTTGATGAGCGTGGTCATTTGCGATTCGTATTGCAAAGCAGTTCCGTAATTATTGGCGTCATCGCAACCTTGATACCACAGCACGCCCGCCACATGGAATCCCTTCAACGGCGCGATATGGTTCGCATAAATATCGCCGCCTTGTACATGCCGGCGAATAGGCGTGCCACCCCACGCGGTCTGGATGATGCCAATCGGCACATTGGGGTGCTTGGCGCGCAACTGCATGGCGAATTGCTGAGCCAGATAGCTGAGGTGCAGTGAATTCGTGGAATCTGCAGTCAGCCATGCATCGGCGCTCTGATTAACAGCGGACAGTGGAAAATCAGTGTCTTCAACATCATGATTTGCGATGACAAATTTCACGTTGTCATCTACGAGCGGTTTCGGCAAATCGCCTGTCGTGATTAGTCCATTGCCAAAATTGTAAGTAGCGTTTTCGTAATACTGCACATAGTTGAGTTCCATATTCGACTGGCCAGCGGCTACGAAGACGTCTCCCACATACACTTTGGCCAGTTTCAGCACGGTTTTGCCGGCGTACTGCACTTGCAGCGAATACGGATTGAGACTTGCCTTTTGCGCGCTCAGCGTGCAGGTGAAACTGCCGTTTTTCGCTACCTTTGCCTTGACGCTCTCGGAGGTTTTGCCTTGCGTAAGTGTCGCTGACAGTTTCGAAACGTCGATGGGGTTGCTTTCCGTGGAGCTGACGTTGCCTTTGACTACGATTGGCTGATCGCGCTGGAACACCATATTGTCCATGTAGTACGAGGGCAGCTGCACATCAACAGTGGCCGCAGTATGGGCGGTGGCGGTGGATTGCGATCCGGTTTTACCGGTTGCCGTTCCGTTGCCCCATTTGGGGCCGCACCCGACGATGATGGCAACGACTATTCCTACGGTTACGATAACGGCAAGTGCCGTTCTTGCCAATCGTTTCGTATTCAATTCTGATTTGCCTCGTTCTTTGTCAACGCCCGCTCGAAGGTTCTGGCCTGTTTGTCATATGCGGCTCGTTCGGTGTTGGCTTTGCTGGTGGTCCCGGACGGGTCGGCTTTGCAGTCAAGCGCCTTCGGCGATTTGACTTCTTCCTGATACAAGGTGCTGAGCTTTTCCAGATCATATGAGGAATCCATGCTGGAAAATGCGTCGACAATCTTTCCCTTGAGCTGGAAATCCTTGGAATATGAAGCGTTCATGGCGGCAACCGCGTCTCTGCAGTCGTTAATGGCATTCAGTTCGCGCATTTTCTGCGATGTTCTCACGCCCATGACGCCGAAGACCACAATGCATACCGCAACGACGATAACGGCTACGATGATGGAACGGCGAATCAAGTTCTTGACATGGTTATGTACCCAAGTGTCGCCATCTTGCACGCCTTGCAATATGGCCATTTGGAACGGATCTTCGGGAGCCGTTCGGTAGGAAGTCCCCGGTGCTTTTGTTCTAAGCTTTTCGTCACGATTGGTGGCATTGACGGAATTGTTGGATTTGCTGGTCCCGACGGTCGCGGTACTGCTGAAAGTCCGGGGCTTGCGGACGTTACTTGCTTGACTGTCAGCTTTATTTGGCTGCCTTTCGTGCCGTGCCATGCTTCCCTCCAGGAGTCCGTGATACCGTTCTGATGTTGTCTATTGGAGGTGGTCCGACAAGGTCCTCTGTTCCCAAATGACAATACATAAGGTATGTTACCCGTTCCACTTCCGAATGCCAGCACTTCATGTTGTGGCATATTCGGTAAATGTGAAGTTTGGTTTGGAATCCATCTGCTTTATTTTGAGTGGGGGCATCTCAGAATACACTTAAGTTTTGCGTGTGCAATTGCGTCAACGAGTGAAAATGCGTTTTGTGAGAGAGGCTGACGATGATATCGCCGAAAAGCTTGATGAAGATTGCGACCACCGCTTCCGTGGTTGCAATGACGGTTTCCGTTGCCGTGGTGCCGGCTTACGCCATGCAGGATATTGCGATTGAGGATACGCCAAGTTCTTTTGCCGCAACTGTGGATGATGTGCAGAATTCGTCAAACAGCATGCCGGACAATCCGAACGCGACGCTGCCGGAAACGGTAAGCGAAAACATTTCGGACGATTCCACTGTGGTTTCGGAGAACCTTGCGGTTACGCCGGAAGGTGATGTGCAGAACATTGAGACCGGCGAAACCGTGACGGACGCTCAGCTGGTCGGCACGCAATCGCAGCAACCTGATCCACTGGCCAAAACGAATGGCGAATCATTCATTCCGGTGAGTGCCTCGAATGTGAAAGATGCTGTGGAACAATCTGTGAAACAATCCGTGGAGCAATCGTCCTCAAAAAACGGAGCCACCGTGAAGCTTGCCAAATTCGATGGCAACGATTACGGCGCGCATTGGGGAACCTACAACAATACGAAAGCCTTCTTCGACTATAGAAACAACCTGTTCGCCCAGCAGGCCAAAGGCGTGATCGACGTCTCTTCATGGCAGGGGGATATCGATTGGGCTAAGGCGAAAGCCGGCGGCGTGGAAGGCGCGATCATCCGTCTTGGCTTTGGATGGGGCAATGACGCCGATGCCAAAGCGCAACGCAACATTAATGAATGCAAGCGGCTGGGTATTCCGTTCGGCATCTACTGGTACTCGTATGCGGAGGATGCGAGCGGTTCCAGGCAGGAGGGCAACGATGTGGTGTCCAAGCTCCGCCAGTTTGGCGTGAGACCGAACGACTTGAAATACCCCGTGTACTACGACCTTGAGAGTTGGACGTGGACCGGGCACACGCCGCCGAACGATCCGAACGTGTATAACGGCATCGTCAATGCTTGGTATGGCGCGTTGCAGTCCGGCGGTTACCAGAATCTCGGCGTGTACTCCTACACGAGCTACTTGCAGGGGCCGTTGAACAATGCGAACATCTATGCGAAGACACGCTGGGTGGCGCAATATGGTCCGCAGATGGAATTCACGGCGTTCGGGACCAACGATCGTGGCTGGCAGTACACCGAAAGCGGTCATATCAACGGTATCAGTGGCTCCGTGGATATGAGTGCCTTTGGCAATAAGACTTCTGTGCAGAATGGAGGGAATGACGATTCTCAGCCTTCCCTTGATGTGCGCAAGATGAGTGCTGTGAGCATTCCTAATGGGAATTATTACATCAATGTACGTTCCAAAGTGGCTTCTAGTGTTGATATCCCTGGAGCCAGTGGAGCGGATTCCACAGCTATTCAGCTGTACTCCGGCAATGGGTCCAAAGCTCAGCAGTTTACTTTCACTAAACAGTCTGATGGCAGCTATGTGATTGTTAATGTGAATTCCGGTAAGGCCTTGGACGTTCGTAATGGCGCTGCGGGTAATAATGCGGTGGTGCAGCAGTATTCGGCGAATGGTACGAACGCCCAGCGTTGGTTCATCCGTGATTCGGGAGCCGGTTATTACTTGCAATCCGCATTAGGCAATTGGGTTCTGGATCTAAGTGGTGGCAGCACGGCCAACGGTACCGCGATTCATCTGTATACGCCTAACGGAACGGTCGCGCAACTCTTCACTCTTTCCTCTAGCGAAGTCAATATTCCGACAGATGCGCCAGCAACGATTCGATCAACGAAAAACACTGGATTGGTATTCGACGTTCCTGGTGCATCAACTGCCAATAGCACGCAAATCCAGTTGTATACAAGCAACGGTTCCAACGCGCAAAAGTATCGTTTTACATCGGTAGGAAATGCGACCTACCGCATTACCAATGTGAATTCCGGTAAAGCATTGGATGTGTATGGAGGCTCGACGGCCAATGGTGCAGCGTTTCAACAATATGACAGCAACGGTACCAGCGCCCAACAATGGACCGTACGTAACTACGGTAGCGGCAAGGTGACATTAATATCAGTGAACGCGAACAAAGCCGTGGATATTCCTGGCGGCAACGCCACGCAGCAGACCAAACTGCAGATGTACACGCCTAATGGAACGGCAGCCCAGCAGTGGACAATAAGCAAGGTATCTACTCCAAGAGAACGTATGGATGCCACAGCTGATTCACATAGGAAGGATCTTCCTGACGGCACCTATGCGTTCGGATCAAAGCTGAAGACTTCCATGAAAGTCGATGTTGCCGGTGCTTCCAAGAGCGATAGCGCCAATGTGCGATTGTGGGGCGGTAATGGTACAAACGCACAGAAATGGAAAGTAACGCATGACGGCAATGGCTATGTGACGTTGATTAGCGTGAATTCCGGCAAAGTATTAGACGTTTACGGTGCAAGCACTGCAAATGGAGCCAATGTTCAGCAGTATGTATCAAACAACACGTATGCCCAAAAGTGGATCGCCATCAAGAACTCAGACGGATCGTATACCTTCCAGTCCGCGCTCGCGGAGAACAAGGTTCTGGATGTTTCGGGTGCTTCTACTGCCAATGGCGCTAACGTACAGTTGTATAGTGCGAATGGCACGAACGCTCAAAAGTGGGTGAAGTAGTCAAGCAGTAGATATTTCAAATGTGGCCTGAGAACAAAACTGCTTGTTCTCAGGCCACATTTGAAAGTTGCGTTATTTTTTGCGTCTCATCATGGCAAATTGGTTGGCGTCGATGATGAACGCCTTACGATCGTTCTTGGCCATGACGTCGAGGATTATTCCCGCTATGAACAGCAGGATTCCCGCGATAACGAGCATAACTGCTCCGATGAGTGTGGGGAAGCGCGCCACCATGCCGGTATGCCAGAAGTCTACTGTTACGCTACCGCACAGTATGATGCCGATGATGCCGATAATGGCTCCGAGCCCTCCAAAGAACGGCAGCGGCTTGTATTCGCGGATCATGCGGAAGATGGTGCTCATCACCTTGATGCCGTCACCCACGGTGTCAAGTTTGCTGACGGAGCCTTCCGGGCGGTCACGGTATTGAATCGGCATCTCGAACAGGCGTAGATTGTTGTTCAACGAATGGATGGTCATTTCGGTCTCAACTTCGAAGCCACGCGAAAGCACTGGGTAAGTCTTGACGAATGTGAACGAAAACGCTCGGTAACCGGTCATGATGTCGGTGACGTCCGCATGGAACAGGCCGTTGATGGAACCGCGTACCAAGCGGTTGCCAAAGTTGTGGAATGGTCTCTTGTTCTCTTGGAAATATGTGGAGCTCAGGCGGTCACCGATTACCATGTCATAGCCTTCAAGCACTTTATCAACCATGGCTGGCGCCGCATCAGCAGGGTAAGTATCATCGCCGTCTGCCATGACATATACGTCGGCGTCAATGTCTTCGAACATGGCGCGAATCACGTTGCCTTTGCCTTGGCGCGGTTCCTTTCGTACAATCGCACCTTCGGCCATAGCGATTTCGGCAGTGCGATCAGTGGAGTTGTTGTCATACACATAGATGTCGGCATGCGGCAGTGCTGCTTTGAAGTCGCGTACCACCTTGCCGATGGTGACTTCCTCGTTATAGCAAGGAAGCAGCACCGCAACGGAAACGTTTGAATTCTCAGGCATACGTTCTACTATAGCTTTTGTACTGGCCGTTTTTCGATTTTGCACGAGTTCATCATGCTACAGGTTTCTGCGTGGGATACAGCACGAGGAATGGGATTGTGCGGATGTTTTATAAATATAATTGCTAGGGAAACGATATAAGCGAATGAAAAAACGCGTGGTTGGGTATGACATTATCAAATCGATGGCGATGTTCTTTGTAGTGATGCTCCACTACTCATTTTACACGAGATTCTATTCCAGCGGGCTTGCTGGAACGGCGGTCACCGTATTGTGCGTGGTGTGCGTGCCATTGTTCTTCGCTGTGAACGGCGCGCTGCTTCTTCCTCGGAAGATGGATGAGGCGAAGCATTATCGGAAGACGCTGAACATCGTCATTGTGGTCACCATCTGGAGGCTGCTTGCCGCGGCGTTCTTCGTTTTCGTGGACGGTTCCCATCCGGTGACGTTGAAGGATCTTGTGCTGTTCCTGCTTGGCGGTGGCTTTGGAGATTATCCGACCGGTTATTTTTGGTTCATGAACGCCTTGATCGCAGTGTACCTTGTTTTGCCTGTGATGAAAATGGCGTTCGATTCGGAACGAAAGCTTGCATTCAACGCGCTGCTGGCTGTTTTGGCTGGTTTTACTGTGGGCAAGGATTCCCTGAAACTTGTTCTGCAGATTCTGGGAACCGCAACGAACCATGATTTCGCCTCGATTCTGAATGCACTTGATGAATTCTACATTTTCGGCTCGTACGGATACGTTTTGTTGTATTTCCTGATTGGAGGGATGATTGGGCGCTATCTAAAGCAGAAGCAGACCGGGGAACTCGATGCCGACGTCCATCATCCCCTGTTCGATATCTCTTGGGGTGAAGCCAGCGCTGGCATCGTTGTCTGCTATGCGTTGACGTTACTGATCCAGCGATACCAGCATGCCACCCACGGCACTAATTTGACTGTGGAGAACGGCTATTGGCTGCTACCGTCATTCGTTGCAACGATACTGATTCTGTTGGTATTGGGGCGGGTGAATATCCAAGGCATTTGGGCCAAAGTATTCCAGGTGATCGGCATGAACACGTTCGGCGTGTACATGCTGCATTTGGTCGGATTGGTGCTGTTGAGCAGATTACAGGCTCTACCATGGCTCCAGTTCATGGGAAACTTGAATTCCGTTGCAGTGACTTTGCTGAATGTGGTGTTGTGCGGTTGCGTGTTCGCCATATGTCTTGCAGTATCCGTGCTGTTCCGAAAGATCCCGTATATTAATCGTTTGTTCGCGTTGTAAGCATTATGAATTAGTCGAACCGATAAAGAAGAAATGAAAATGAACGGATTGAATATGCTAAAGAAAATTGAACCACGAATTGTGGTTCCGCTGGTTCTTGGCATGATGTTCGCTTTGGGAGATGAGGCTTCCAATCCTGAAGGTCATATCATGCAAATTAAAAGCGCGTTATGCGTGAAGGTGCTGCTTTTCTGTGTGCTTTTCTGTGTATTTTTTCGCTTCGCTGATTGGCTGATTGCCGAAGTGCAGGGAGCGAAGAGGGAAGACCAAGTAGAGCATTATGGCTTTTTCGAATATGGGTATGCGATAAAACCGTGGTTGAAGAACGCGGCGGTGATTGCCGTGTGCTGGCTTCCGTATGAATTTTGGTTGTTCCCTGGCGTGTATTGGTCGGATACCTCCAAACAGTTGCTCATTCATTATGGTGTGGAACGATTCACGGACCATCATCCTTTTGCTTTAACGTATTTGTTTGGTTGGTTCGCTGATTTTGGACAATGGGCTTTCCATAATTCCATTTATGGTTTGTATCTGCTGATTGTCGTGCAACTTATTGCAGCGCCGCTGCTTTTCTCTTGGATGCTTTTGTACACGAGGAAGATGGGCGTTCCGCAATGGTTGTGTCATGTGGAATTGGCATTTTTGGCATTGTTCCCGCTTTTTCCGGTGATGTTTTCTTCGTTAGCGAAGGATACGATTTCCGTTCTGTTTTTCATCCCTTTCTGCATATTGTTCGTTGACGGTATTCGCACCAAAGGTTCATCACTGTCTAAACCAGGAATCATTATTACATTATTGCTGTGTGGCTTACTGACGTGCCTGACGAAGAAAGCGGGCGTGTATGTGGTGGTGCCCTCATTGCTGCTGATGTTTCTGATTGTCGGATTGTCGAAAAAAGCGAAAGCTACCGCGTTTGCCATCGGCGCAGTAATTGCCATTGTCATGATGGTCATCATTCCGAAAGCCGTTATGCCGGCGCTTGGCGTTGCCCCTGGTGGTAAGCAGGAAAGCATCCCGTTTGCCATTCAGCAGGTTGCCCATGACGTCAAATACAACAGTGAGGACATGACTCAGCAGGAGAAGAAACTGATTTCTGACTTCCTGACCATTGATTATAAAAAGATTCCCAAAGCTTACGACCCGCAGATCGCAGATCCGGTAAAAGGGACCAGTTTGAAAGACCCTGATCTGTTCAGCGATTTTATGAAGCTGTGGCTCAAGAAGACAGTGGAGCACCCGATCGGTCATTTGGAATCGTGGATGGGATTGGTTCGCGGCTGGTTCAGCTTTTCTAACAACGATGGTTCTCCAAGCGATATGGTGGTTTGCACTGAATCTGCATGGTATTACGATCCGATTTTAGAATATGTTCCGCAGTGGCCGTTGAAGGCAAGCAGAAGTGATACTGCACGTTCTGTATATGACATGGAACAGAGCGTGCCCGTATTGAATGCACTGTTTTCAAGGGCATTGTGGTCATCCATCCTGCCCTGCTTCATGCTGTACTTGGCTTTGCGTCCCGGCAAAGGCAAATGGAGTCGCGTGGCTTCGATGCTTCCGGTGGATATGTCGTTTGTGTATCTGTTGCTGGTACCAGTGTCCGGCATGGGTGGAGAGCCAACCCGATATGTGTTGCAACTGATTTGCATCGCGCCATTGTTCTTAGCGTTCATGAGTGAATCGATTGGTAAAACGAAAGAACCTCTGATTAAAACGATGGCATAAATAATACAGAAATGGGTGTCGTAAAATACAACACCCATTTCTGTCAGTGACGACCGCGAACTGCTCGGCCGATCGCCTTCACCGCATCACGGCGACGGGAACCGATTGGCATTAGCGGATCGACAATCTTGCGAATCGGGTTGTCCTCCCCGACTGCGCGCTCGTGCTTCGGACGGAGCACGCCGGCTGGAATCTCTGATTCGTTTGCCTTTACTACACGTTTAAGCAGACGCTCATAGAACGGGGTCTCGCGTGCGTACTTCCAGTACATGGAAGCGAAATCGCAATCCGGGTCGGTCCATGGCTTCTGGAAGCCGGCATAGTGGACAATCTGTGGATCGTTGCGCGACTTCATATACGCGTCGTAAATGTCGTTCGGCGCCTGCACGAAGAGGTTGCCGACACGACCGCCGCAGTCATGCACCACGTTCCATTCCCACGGCAGGTACAGCACATTGCCTTCGCAGTGCGCGTTGAGCACGTCCTGATCATTGTAGATAAAGGCGTCGTTCGAAGCATAGGTGAGCCACTGCTTGATGGTGTAATGCTCACGCATCGCCTTGGTGTTGAGCACCAGCACGCCGGCCTGGAAGTAATCGTATGGATTCTTCATCTTCAGCACGGTTTTCGCGTAATTCATACGCTTGCCATGCTTCACGTTCAAATTGCCAAGGAAATCGATATCACGCACCGCACCGAGCAACTTGTCCTGCAAATCGATGTTGTACAGCTTTGCGATATCACCGTTGATGATGATGTCGGAATCGAGATACAGCACCTTGTCGTAGAACGGCAGAACCTTCTGAATCAGGAAGCGGTAGTATGTCTCCACGCTGATATGGGCGTTGTTGGTGGAAAGGTCGTAACCGGCAAGTTCGCGGTCCACGTTGGTGAACCTCAGATTCATATTCGGGAACTGCTTGAAGAAGCCGCGCAGACGTTCCTGCTTGTCCCAAGCGATGTTGCGCTGCAGCACCGTGATGTCATAGAAGTAGCGTGGATCGGCGTTCTTCATGGCCGAATACACCGTGGTAGTCAACTGCGGTACGTAATTGTCATCCGCCGCGAACACCACTGGAATGATCGGCTTATCGGTGACATCAAGCGGCTTGAGCTGCTCAGCCGGTTCCGGATTGGTGAAGTGCACGCACTGCAGCTCCTTGAATTTCCAGTTGGAGCCGATCCGCTTGTGATGCATGAGATAGATGTTCAGCAGGCGTTCGGAAAGGTGACCTGGCGTGCGCAGCGCCTCCTTGCTGTACGTGCTGTAATCGGTGTTTTTGTCGAATTCCTCGAGAATCGGGAACATCCATTCACAATAATCGAAGAAGATCTCCTTCTTCATAATGAACATATTGCAGAAGCACGCCTTATTGCCGTTGAAGAAATCCTGTGCGTCCTTCTTATAGTCGGGATACATATTGCACAGAATCTGATAGCAGCGCTTCAAATCGTCATCATGCAGCAGGGGAGCGGCCTCCCACAAAGCACGAGGACTTCCATACTTGTTGATGATTTCATCCAGATCGCCAAATGGAGTTGTGATGACATCGTATTGTCTGACTACGCGGGCGATATTATCATCGTCCAAACCGTATTCCTTCGCAGTCTTGGCACTGATATAGTCATCCATGATTTCTCCGAACGCGTTTTCCTCATGCACGGTTTCGGAAAAATCGAAATAGCGGCGATAATGACAGAATCCGTAATAATCCGCGTCAATGTTCTTCCACGCCCAGTATTGGGTGGTCAGTTCGCAGTAACGTGGATTGCGATCTGAAATGTTCTCTCCTTCGTCATCATGGAACGCCCACGGGAAACGATAGCTGCCATTGTGCAGACCAACCTGCACCGGCTGCATGATGGCACTGTTGAAGGTGCTGACGTTCTTGTGTGTAGTGACGAAAATACGGATACGCTGATTGGCATATTTTTGCCTATTGCGCACTGTGTCCAAATCTGCAAGCAATTCCTCGGCACGGTGACGGACGGTCAGATAACGGTTGTTTTCAATGTTGCCGGTTGCCGGAACATCGATGGCGTCCGCAAGTCTTTTCCACATG
>OIBR01000460.1_pt1 | contig 13671 bp, 10 predicted proteins | sample 1581101 | NCBI WGS metagenome assembly OIBR01 (sample SAMEA3882522, study PRJEB24775) | human gut metagenome | biome: human-associated habitat; feature: intestine environment; material: feces | place: Netherlands | collected 2009/2010
TGACCCCGATGTGGTCTATGTCACCCCGCTGCAGCGCACCTCCCAGACGGCAAAGATCGTCTTCCCCCACGCAAAACTCGTGGTGGTGGACGGCCTCAAGGAGATGTGCTTTGGCAGCTTTGAGGGCCGCAATTTCATTGAGATGGAGCATGACCCGGATTATCAGGCCTGGGTGCAGGCCAACTGTGAGAGCTCCTGCCCGGACGGCGAACGGAAAGAAGACTTTTCCAACCGCATCTGTGCCGCATTCTCCAAGCTGGTGGATGAGGCATTGGCAGAGGGAAAAGACCGGCTGGTCATTCTGGCCCATGGCGGTACCCAGATGGCGGCCATGGAGCGGTATGGGGTGCCTCATCAGGATTATTACAAGTGGTGCGGCCCCAATGCGGGCGGTTATGTGCTGGACGCCAAAGATTGGACGCAAAAGCATATCCTCACGGTAATCAAGACGGTGCAATATACAAAGAGTGCCGCAGAGGAGAACCCATGATGACGGTTTGGGCCGTGCTGGGCGGCTTTGTGCTGGACGCCCTCTTTGGAGACCCGGCCTGGCTGCCCCACCCGGTGGTGTACATGGGCAAGGCCATCTCCAAGCTTGAAAAATTCCTGCGCCCCCGTCTGCCCAAAACGCCTCAGGGAGAGCTGCTGGGCGGTGCCATCGTGGCGTTCTGCCTGCCGGTGGGCACCTTTTTGCTCACCGGGCTCGTCTGCTGGGGGGCCGCCCGGCTCCACCCGCTGCTGGGGCTGGCCGTCCAGATGTTCTGGTGCGGGCAGGCGCTGGCCGCCCGGGGCCTGGTGCAGGAGAGCACCAATGTTTATAAAGAGCTCAAAAAACCCGACCTGCCCGGGGCCCGCAAAGCGGTCAGCCGGATCGTGGGCCGGGACACTGCGGAGCTCACTGCCGAGGGCGTGACGAAAGCCGCTGTGGAGACGGTGGCCGAAAACGCCAGCGACGGCGTGATCGCGCCCCTGCTCTATATGCTCATCGGCGGGGCACCGCTGGCCCTGACCTACAAGGCCATCAACACGATGGACAGTATGCTGGGCTACAAAAACGAAAAATACCTCTACTTTGGCCGCATCCCTGCCAAGCTGGACGATGCGGCAAATTACCTTCCCAGCCGCCTTGCCGCCCTGCTGTGGGTGGCTGCCGCGGCCTTTACCCGCAATGACGCAAAAGGGGCGTGGAAGATCTGGCGGCGAGACCGCCGGAACCATGCCAGCCCCAACAGCGCCCAGACCGAGAGCGCCTGCGCCGGTGCGCTGGGGGTGCAGCTGGCCGGGCCCGCCTATTACTTTGGCGAATACTACGCCAAGCCCACCATCGGTGATCCGCTGCGCCCCATTGAACCGGAGGATATCCTGCGTGCCAACCAGATGATGTACGTGGCAAGCGCTTTTGCACTGGCGTGGGGCGTGGCAATACGGGCTTTTTTGTAACCACCTCACCCTCTCAGTCATGCCTTGCATGACAGCTCCCCCAAAGGGGGAGCCAAGAGCTGGGATCCAGAACCATCCAGGAAAAGGAGAACGAACATGCAACTAGTACATGGCGGCGATTGGGCCGGTTACCGGGCCGAGTTCGGGCGGGACCCGCTGGATTTTTCGGCCAACGTCAGCCCGCTGGGCCTGCCGGAAGGGGTGGCCCGGGCCATCACGGCGGCATTGCCCACGGCCGACCGCTACCCCGACCCTCTGTGCCGGGAGCTGCGGGCAAAGCTGGCGCTCCATGAGGGCGTGCCGGCGGAGCAGATCCTCTGCGGCAATGGGGCGGCAGACCTCATCTTCCGGCTGGTCTGGGCAAAAAAGCCCCGCCGGGCGCTGGTCACCGCACCCACCTTTGCGGAGTATGCCACTGCCTTGAAAAGCATCGGCTGCACGGTGGAACGCTTCTTTTTGCGGGAGCAGGAGGACTTTGCAGTCACGGATGCGTTCTGTGCGGCCATCCGTCCGGGGGTGGACATGGTATTCCTCTGCCAGCCCAACAACCCCACCGGCCAGCTGACGGCCCTGCCGCTGGTGGAGCAGATCCTCCGCCGCTGCGCGGCGTGCGGCACTCTGCTGGTGGTGGACGAATGCTTCCTCGATTTCTTGCCCGACCATGCCCTGCACACGGCAAAAGGCCTGCTGGGGGAGGGAGATCTGGTCATCCTGAAAGCCTTCACCAAGCTTTACGGCATGGCGGGCGTGCGGCTGGGCTATGCCCTGAGTGCCGACACAGCGCTGCTGGAACAGATGCAGGCCTGCGGCCAGCCCTGGGGCGTGTCCAGTCTGGCGCAGACGGCGGGGCTTGCCGCGCTGGAGGAGACGGCGTATGTGGAAAAGGTCCGGGCCCTCATTGCCGAACAGCGGCCCCGCCTGACGACCGGGCTGCGGGCGCTGGGCCTGCGGGTGCTGGACGGCAGGGCAAATTACCTGCTGTTTCAGGCCCCGGAGACGCTGGGAGAAGCCCTGCGGCAAAGGGGTGCTGTGCTGCGCAGCTGTGCGAACTACCCCGGGCTGGGCCCCGGCTGGTACCGCACCGCCGTGCGCACCGGATCTGAAAACGAACAGCTTTTGAAACTTCTTGCGGAGGTGCTGGAATGAGCAAGGCAAAGTGCATCATGGTGCAGGGAACCATGAGCGGTGCAGGCAAAAGCCTGCTGTGCGCCGCCCTCTGCCGCATTTTTGCGCAGGACGGTTACCGCGTGGCTCCCTTCAAGAGCCAGAACATGGCGCTGAACAGCTTTGTCACCCGGGATGGGCTGGAAATGGGCCGGGCACAGGTGGTGCAGGCGCAGGCCGCAGGCATCGAGCCGGATGTGCGGATGAACCCCATCCTGCTCAAGCCCAGCAGTGACGTGGGCAGTCAGGTCATCGTGAACGGCGAGGTGCGGGGCCAGATGCCCGCCGCCGCCTACTTCAAAATGAAAAGAGCGCTCATCCCGGAGATCCTCTCAGCCTACAACAGTCTGGCCGAAGCCGTGGATATCATCGTCATCGAGGGGGCCGGAAGCCCGGCGGAGATCAACCTGAAGGCAGACGATATCGTCAACATGGGCCTTGCCCGGCTGGTGGATGCCCCCGTTCTGCTGGCGGGAGACATCGACCGGGGCGGTGTGTTCGCCCAGCTGTACGGCACGGTGGCGCTGCTGGAGCCAGAGGAGCGCGCCCGCATCAAGGGGCTGCTCATCAATAAATTCCGCGGCGATGTGGAGATCCTGCGCCCCGGCCTTGCTATGCTGGAAGAAAAAACGCAGCTGCCGGTGCTGGGGGTCGTGCCCTACCTGAAGGTGGACATTGAGGATGAGGATTCTCTTTCCACCCGGCTGGATGCGGGCAAAGCGGTCCACCCGCTGGATGCGGCCATCCTCCGCCTGCCGCACATCTCCAACTTTACCGATTTCATGCCGCTGGAGCAGCACCCGCTGCTGGGCGTGCGGTATGTGCAGAATACCCGCCAGCTGGGCACACCGGATCTCGTCATTCTGCCCGGCACCAAGAACACTGTGGATGACCTGCTCTGGCTGCGGCAGTCCGGGCTGGAAGCAGCCCTGTTGAAGCTGGCGGCCAGCGGCACGCCGGTGCTGGGGGTCTGCGGCGGGTATCAGATGCTGGGCGAGACGCTGGCCGACCCTGAGGGCACGGAGAGTGGTACGGCGCAGACCGTGCGGGGGCTGGGGCTGCTGCCCACCCACACGGTCTTTACCGGCCAGAAGCACCGCACCCAGGACACTGCCGCCGTGACCGCCGCCCCCTTTGCGGGTGCGGCCCTGACCGGATACCAGATCCACACCGGCCGCACCGAGGTGCAGGGTGTGCCCTTCTGCACACTGGCAGACGGCACACCCGAGGGCTGCGTGCAGGACAATGTGTTCGGCACCTACCTGCACGGCCTGTTTGATACCGGGGAGCTTACCGAGAAGCTGGTGGCCCTGCTCTGCCAGCGCAAGGGCATTGCGCCGGACAGTGCCGCCCTCATCCCGATGGAGCAGTACCGCCAGCAGCAATTTGACCTGCTGGCCGATGGCGTGCGCGGCGCGCTGGATCTGGATGCCGTTTACGCGGCCATGGGGTTGGAGAACCCGCGGAGGAATGCACAATGATCCCACAACATCATCTGCCCGCCGACATTGAGCGGACAAGCCTTTCCATCATCACGGCAGAGCTGGAAGCGTTGGGCCTGACCCCGCCGCCCGAGACTGCCGCTGTGGTCAAGCGGGTCATCCACACCACCGCCGACTTTGACTATGCGAAAAATCTGCGCTTCACGCCGGGGGCTGTGGCGGCAGGTGTGGCCGCCCTGCGGGCCGGAACTCCCATCATCACCGACACCAACATGGCGCTTTCGGGCATTTCCAAGCCTGCCCTTGCCCGGCTGGGCGGCAGTGCCCTCTGCTACATGGCGGACCCTGAGGTGGCGCGGATCGCAGCCGAGACCGGAACCACCCGGGCAGTGGCCTCCATGCACCGCGCGGCGCAGGAGCACCCCGGGGCCATTCTTGCGGTGGGCAATGCCCCCACCGCCCTGCTGACCATTGCGGAAGAGGTCGAGGCCGGGCTGCGGCCTGCCCTGGTCATCGCCGTGCCGGTGGGCTTTGTGAATGTGGTGGAAAGCAAGGAGACGCTGTTTGCCGCCTGTGCAGCCCACGGCGTGCCTGCCATCGCGGCCATGGGCCGCAAGGGCGGAAGCACCGTGGCCGCTGCAGTCTGCAACGCTCTGGTCTACTCCGCTGCCGAGATGCTGGACCCAGCGGCAAGAGGGTGGAAATAGGGTGGAACCGGTAAAAACGCCCCTTTTTACGCTTTTGCTTGACTTTTTGGCAGAAACAAGGTATCGTTTATTTGTATGACGATTGATATATGAGCTGAAGCTTTGCGTGAAAAAGGAAACATTATGGCACAGACGATTTTAGAAGAAAAGAAAAAATCACGGCTGATGACAGAGGGCAGCATCTGGAAGAGCATCCTGCTCTTCTCGGTGCCGCTGATCCTGGGCAACATGCTGCAGCAGCTGTACAACACCGCCGATTCCATCATCGTGGGCAACTTTGTGGGCAGCAACGCGCTGGCAGCGGTCGGCTCCAGCGGCTCGCCCATCTTCCTGCTCATCGGGTTCAGCCAGGGCATTGCCGTGGGTGCCGGTGTCGTGGTGTCCCAGTTTCTGGGAGCCAAGGACAGGGAGGGCGCGCACACTGCGGTGCACACCTCGCTGGCCCTTTCGGCCATTCTGGGTGCGATCCTGACCGTGTGCGGCATTGCCGTCAGCCGGGCCCTGCTCACCGCCATGAACACCCCCGCAGAGGTGCTGGAGGATGCGGTGCTCTATATGCGGCTCTATTTTGGCGGCGTGCTGTTCAGCGTGGTGTATAACATGGCGGCCGGTATCCTGAACGCCGCCGGCAACTCCAAGCGGAGCCTGCTCTACCTGGGCGTTGCCTCCATCACCAACATCGTCCTCGACCTTGTCCTGATCGCCGGATGCAAGATGGGCGTGGCCGGTGCGGCCATTGCCACCGATATCAGCCAGCTGGTGTCCTGTGTGCTCTCCCTGCGGTTTCTGATGCGGGTGGAGGACGATTACCGCGTGACGGCAAAGGAAGTGCGCGTGCACAAAAAGATGGCGGTCCGCATCATCAAGGTGGGCCTGCCCACCGGTATCCAGAACATGGTCATCTCCCTTTCCAATGTGCTGGTGCAGGTCAGCGTCAACGGCTATGGTGCCGCTGCCATGGCAGGCTTTGCCGCCTATATGAAGGTGGATGGCTTCAACATTCTGCCTGTGCTGAGCTTCGGCATGGCGGCCACCACCTTTGTGGGCCAGAACTTTGGTGCGGGCAAAATCGACCGTGTCAAAAAGGGCACCTTTGTCACCCTGGGCATGTGCATCGTTTACACCATCCTGACCGGCATCCTGCTGCTCATCTTCCAGGACCCCATCATGCACCTGTTCACCGGCGATGAAACGGTCATTGCCTACGGCAAGATCTGTATGCTCTATTTCTGCCCCTTCTACTGGATGCTGGGCATCCTGCAGGGCCTTGCCGGTACGGTGCGCGGCACCGGCAAGAGCGTGCCGCCCATGGTGGTGCTGCTGATCTCCCTGTGCCTGTTCCGTATTGTCTGGATCCAGTTTGCCCTGCCCCTGTTTGCAGGCATTGAGGGTGTGCTGCTGGTCTACCCGGTGTCCTGGGCTGTGGGTGCAGTGCTGATGGTGCTCTACGCCTGGAAGGGCAAATGGATGCAGCTGCCGGAAGCAATTTCATAAACCGGACGCACCCGATCCCCCGGTAAAAGTGTATTTTATGCAAAAATGACGTATGAATGCGTAAAAATATTCGGGGGGGGGGGATAAAAAATCTGCGAAAATCAGTTGATTTCTGCCGAAAAATACCGTATACTGAATTATAGTTTTCAAATCGAACGACGGACTTCGACAAAAGGGGCTGATGAGATGGAGTGCACACAGGCAGAGGCTTTTGAACAGTATATTCGGGATCTGCGCGTTGTGCGCTCGATCTCCCGGCCCAGCTTTCCGGAGGGCAAAGCTCCCACTGCCGTGCTGGAAGAGATCCAGACCAACGCGCTGAGATGCAACGCCCTGATGCGGCAGAATGAGGCACTGCTGGCGCAGCTTGTCTACGACCGTGACCCTGCCTCCCTGACCGAAACGGATATCCAGGGACTGAGTGCCTTTGCAGGCAGGCTGTTCAACTATGCGAACAGCGAGGATATGGGCGTGGCGTTCAAGGTGCATCAGCTGCTGCTGGCAGCGGCCCGCAGCCGGGAAGACGTGCCCATGATCGTCAGGGAGCTGTACTACACAGGCATCACCCTGCATTATATGAACGTCCGGGATGAGGGAACTGGCATCAACCTGTTGGGAGATGCGATCCAGGTCTATTTTACGGAAGCTGCTGAATACATGTCACGGTATGAACAGCTGGACAGGAATACCCGGCAGTATCTCATCCGCTGTGTGGGCAACACCCGGCTGGGGATGTCCCGCGGCACCCATGCGGAAAGCTGCCGGTATCTGGAGCGGTTCCGCCGCGCAATGGACATCATCCAGTCTGCGCATTACCATGCGCTGGACCCGGAGTTCCCCTGGGAAAGCTACATCTATTCCATGCACATGGACCGCATGACCCTGCTGACCCATCTGCGGCAGGAGGAGGATCCCGAGGTGGCGCGGCAGGTGCTGGAATCGGCGGGAAGCGTGGCGCAGGATGATTATTCTGCCGAGGCCATCAACCGGAAGCTGGTTCTGGCGGCCTATCTTTCGGTCTATGCAGAACGTCTGGACGAGGCGGGAGCACAGAGATATCGTGCAACCGTGGAGCAGGTACGCCGTTCTGCGGATCAGTATCTGGAACAGATGCCGGCCAGCCAGTATCCCCGTGTGGTAAACTCTGCTGCTTGGGAGTTGAGCAAGATCAACACCAGCTCAGATGAAACGGCGAACCGCCGGATGCTGGGCAGTATCCTGGCCGGGCACAAGCCGACCTATGTCCACTCGCTGATGGTGGCAGAGCTGACCCGTGCCCTGCTGCAGCGGCAGATCGAGACACGGCCCGAAACACTGGTGGGCCTGCTGGGCTGCAGGAGCGCGGCCGAGGTGCAGGCCCGGCGGGAAGAGCTCTGCCAGACGGCCTATGAGTGCGGCCTGTACCACGACCTTGGCAAGTGTGCCGTTCTGATGTACATCGACAACAACGCCCGCCGCCTGCTGGATGAGGAATTTTTCTGCATCCAGAGCCACCCAAGGACCGGCGCTGACATTCTGAATAGAATGGGCTGCGGAAGAACGCTGGCCCTGGCGGCGCTCTATCACCACTGCTATTACAACGGCAAAGGCGGCTATCCCAATGATGTACCCTCCTGCCCGCCGGAGATCAAGGGAATCGTGGATGCGCTGAGCGTGGCAGACTCGCTGGATGCCGCCACCGATAATATCGGTCGGTGCTACAACCTTGCCAAGCCCTTCCGCACGCTGCTGGAAGAGCTGCGGGCCCAGAGCGGCACCCGCTATGCGCCCAATGTGGTCGCCCTGTTCGAGGATGAGCGTTTCTGCCAGCAGCTGGCAGAGAACACGGATGCCGAGCGCAAAAGGGTGTATCTGCAGGTGTATCACGCCGGAAGTGAAGAAAAATAAACGACCCTCTCTATCATTGCTTCGCAGTGCCACCTCCCACAAAAGGGAGCGGGCATACGTCAGCGTGATAGAGAGGGTCATTCTTTTTGTTTAAGTCAGGATGAAGCTTTCCCAGTCTACCCTGCCGGTGCAGTTCAGCCGGGGTACTTAGCCACTTCCAACAATTCCTCCGCCCGGCGGACCTGTTCCGCCGTGGGGGGAACAGCATCGGGCAGGGGATAGGAGATGCCCAGCTTCTGCCACTTGAACAGCCCCAGCGTGTGGTAGGGGAGCACCTCCACCCGCTGCACCGTTTTCAGGCTGCGGATGAAATCTGCGGTCCTGCGCAGGCCCTCCTCGTCATCGGTGAGGCCGGGCACCAGCACATGCCGGATCCAGAGCGGAACGCCCAGATCAGAGATGTGCCGTGCCATGGCTAAGATGTTGGCATTGTCCCGGCCGGTAAGCTGACGGTGCTTCTCCGGGTCGATCTCCTTCAAATCGAGGATGACGAGGCTGGTGGACTTCATCAGCCGGTCAAAATCGGCCAGATACGCCGCATCGTCGGGGCGGAAGGGTTGACCGGCGGTGTCGAGAGCCGTATGCACGCCCTTGGAGCGCGCCAGCTCGAAGAACGCCGTCAGGAACTCCATCTGGCGCAGCGGCTCGCCGCCGCTGACCGTGATGCCGCCCTTTTTGCCCCAGTAGTTGCGGTAGCGCCACACCCGCTGGAAGAGCTTGTCCACCGTCCATTCCTCGCCGCCCTCAGCCCAGGTCTCCGGGTTGTGGCAGTATTTGCACCGCAGCGCGCACCCTTGCAGGAATACCACAAAGCGCACGCCGGGGCCGTCCACCGAGCCGAAGGATTCCAGCGAGTGGACATAGCCGATGGGGTTACAGGGCTGCATGGCAGGTGCGGGAGATGACGTCCATCTGCTGCTCGCGGGTCAGGTCGATGAACTTGACCGCATAGCCGGAGACGCGGATGGTGAAGTTTGCATACTCCTCTTTCTCGGGGTGCTCCATGGCGTCCAGCAGCTTCTCCTTGCCAAAGACGTTCACGTTCAGGTGGTGTGCGCCCTGATCAAAGTAGCCGTCCAGCACCTGCACCAGATTCTCCACGCGCTCGCCCTCGCTGTGACCCAGCGCTTCAGGGTTGATGGTCTGGGTGTTGGAGATGCCGTCCAGTGCCCAGTGGTAGGGCAGCTTGGCCACGGAGTTCAGAGAGGCCAGCAGGCCGTTCTGCTCTGCGCCGTAGCTGGGGTTGGCACCGGGTGCAAACGGGGTGAACGCGGCACGGCCATCGGGCAGAGCGCCGGTGTACTTGCCGTACACCACGTTGGAGGTGATGGTCAGGATGGAGGTGGTAGCCTCGGAGTTGCGGTAGGTGTGGCGCTTCTTGATCATCTCCAGGAAGGTGCGCAGCAGCCACACGCCGATCTCATCGGCACGGTCGTCATCGTTGCCGTACTTGGGGAAGTCGCCCTCCACCTCATAGCCGGTGGCCAGGCCGGTCTCATCGCGCACGACCTTGACCTTGGCGTACTTGATGGCGCTCAGGGAGTCGATGACGTGGGAGAAGCCTGCAATGCCGGTGGCAAAGGTGCGGCGAACATCGGTGTCGATGAGCGCCATCTCGGCTTCCTCGTAGTAATATTTATCGTGCATATACTGGATCAGGTTCAGCACGTTGACGTACAGGCCGGCCAGCCAGTCCAGCATCTGAACATATTTGGGCAGGACCTCGTCATAGTTCAGGTACTCGCTGGTGATGGGGGCATAGTTGGGGCCGCACTGCTCGTGGCTCTTCTCGTCCACGCCGCCGTTGATGGCATACAGCAGGCACTTTGCCAGGTTGGCACGGGCACCAAAGAACTGCATCTCCTTGCCGGTCTGGGTGGCAGACACGCAGCAGCAGATGGAGTAATCGTCGCCCCACACGGGCTTCATCACATCGTCGTTCTCGTACTGAACAGAGCTGGTGTTGATGGACACCTTGGCGGCGTACTTCTTGAAGCTCTCGGGCAGGGCAGAGGAGTACAGAACGGTCAGGTTCGGCTCCGGTGCGGGGCCCATGTTTTCCAGAGTGTGCAGGAAGCGGTAGCAGTTCTTGGTGACCATGCTGCGGCCGTCCATGCCGATGCCGCCCACTTCCAGCGTTGCCCAGACGGGGTCGCCGGAGAACAGCTGGTTGTAGCTGGGGATGCGGGCGAACTTGACCATGCGGAACTTCATGACCATGTGGTCGATGAGCTCCTGTGCCTGGCTCTCGGTCAGGGTACCGTTGTCCAGATCGCGCTGGATATAGATATCCAGGAACGTGGAGATGCGGCCCACGCTCATAGCAGCGCCGTTCTGGGTCTTAATGGCGGCCAGGTAGCCGAAGTACAGCCACTGGCAGGCCTCTTTTGCGTTCTTTGCGGGCTGGGAGATGTCGTAGCCGTAGGCCTCGGCCATCTTCTTCATGCCCTTGAGGGCGCTGATCTGGCGGGCGATCTCCTCGCGCAGGCGGATGACGTCATCGGTCATGGTGCCGTCGCCGCAGTTGGCCAGATCCTCCTGCTTGAACTGGATCAGGGCATCGATGCCGTACAGGGCCACGCGGCGGTAGTCGCCCACGATGCGGCCGCGGCCGTAGGTGTCGGGCAGGCCGGTGATGATGTGGGTGTGGCGGGCAGCCTTCATCTCAGGGGTGTAGGCATCGAACACAGCCTGGTTGTGGGTGCGGGTATAGTCGGTAAAGATCTTGTGCAGCTCCTCGCTGGGCTGATAGCCGTAGGTGGTGCAGGCCTGCTCTGCCATCTTGATGCCGCCGTAGGGCATGAATGCACGCTTCAGGGGCTTGTCGGTCTGCAGACCGACGATCTGCTCCAGATCCTTCAGGGTCTCGTCGATATAGCCGGGGCCGTAAGCGGTCAGACTGCTGACGACTTCGGTCTCCATGTCCAGCACGCCGCCCTTGGCGCGCTCTTCCTTCTGCAGCTTCTGCAGGGCACCCCACAGCTTATCGGTCGCCTCGGTGGGGCCAGCCAGAAAGCTTTCGTCGCCGTCGTACGGGGTGTAGTTCTTCTGGATGAAGTCGCGGACATTGACTTCCTCTTTCCAGATGCGGCCCTCAAAGCCTTCCCACTGTTCAAAATTGATCATTGGAACCTCCTTGCTCCATTCCATGCGCAGGTTAGCACATTCTAACTATTGAGCCTTTGAAAAACCGCACTGCATAGGCGGCTTTCTGGGGGCGAAACGGTCTTGAACTGCCGTCTGCGGCAGTTCCAACTACAAGGTGTAGACAAAAATGAAAACTTGCCCACAAAATCTTGCGTTACTATAATAACAAGAACCACTTTAAAAAGCAATAGAAAACAAGTGGGTTTTCTTCCAAAGCAAGGGGGATTCTTTGGGCAGAATGTAGAAAAAACGCTAAAACCCCGGCGACACACACCTTTTTCGGGAAAAATTGCAAATTGAGGGTTGACAAGACTAACCGCTTATGGTATTCTGTTCTCGCAGCGGCGGTTAGCTAATTCTAACCACGATGCACCAAGAAAACGGAGCGTCTGCAAGCGCTCCGTTCCATTCCTCCATTCCATATTCTCTTTTTCTTGGCAGGATGCAGCATTCTGGTTTGCTCTGCATCCGCTGCGCGGCACACAGGGCTCTGGTACGGCACTGTGCGCAGATGAAAACAAAAACGGGACACTCAGCTTGACCACCTGAGTGCCCCGATTTTTGTTTTGTCCCGGTCGTTGATCAGCCGCATCCCGGGGAGCGGACGACATTCTTTACACCACCGCATCCCGCAGCAGCTGGTAGATCGCCCCCGCGTTTCCATCGGGGGAGCGGAGGAAGACGAATTTTCCGTTTACCTGACAGACTCCGTCTGAATAGACGGTGAAGAGCAGGTTCTGGCTGGCATCGTCTGCAAAGCGCAGGGTGATGGAATGCGCTTCGTAGTCGTGGGAGTAGGAGCGGACATTCTGGTTGAACTTTTGGTAACAGCTCGCGTTTTGCAGGATCTCGAAAAATGCCTGATAAGTATCATCGCCCGCAGAATAGGCACGGGTGGTGACCACAGAGGGGCTCAGGCTGACGGTATCCTCCACGCTGACGGAGACAGAAGTGCTTTTATTGATATCAGTTTTCAGGTCAACGCGGCGGTTGGATACGAACAACATCACGAACAACACGACCCAGAGGGCCATGATGGCATAAAAACGGAGACTTTTGTTTTCCATAAGGCGTTCTCCTTTGGCGGGCCGCCCAGCTGGGCGGCCAGAGATCTTCAAAGAGTACGCTTTCATTATAGTGCCGGAATGCGCAGGATGTCAACTGTTCTCCAGATGCTTCTGCGCCGCAAAGGTGCCTGCGGCGCTGGCGGCAAACACAAAATAGTAGCTTGCGATGCGGAAGAGCATCAGGGTGCTCATGGCCTCGCCGCTGGTCATAAAGCTGCTGAACACCAGCAGAAAGGCTGTTTCAATGGAGCCCATGCCTGCCACATTGGGCAGGGCGTTGGAAAGGAAGAGCATCAGGCTGGTGAGCAGCTGTACCTGCCAGAAGCTCAGCCCGCAGGAAAGCCCCATGAACCGGATGCAGAACCACGGCAGGGTGAACATCAGAAACAGCTTGAGGGTCTGCACGGCAAGGATGCGGGCACAGCGACCCTTGTCGGCCAGTAGGAGGCGGCTCTCGGTGGCCAGGGTGTCCAGCTGCTCCAGCCACTTTTCCCGGCGAGTCTGCCACGGTTCTGTTTTGGGCAGAAAGCCCATGGCCCAGCGGGCCAGCCGCTGCACCAGCGGCGAGACACAGAGCAGCACCAGCGTCACGATGACCAGCGCCACCACGCAGTAGGCGGCGGGCAGATAATGCATCACGCCGGAGGTGTTGGCGGCGAGCCAACGGTGCTGCAGCAGGAGCATCACAGTGGCATAGAGCAGAACGGTGGTCTTGTGGAATACATATTGCAGGGTCATCAGGCCCACACCGGGGCCCAGCGGCAGGCCGCAGTGGTAGAGATAGTAGGACTCCATGGGCACAGCCCCGGCACCCAGGCCGACCACGTTGCCAAAGATGCCCACAAAGGCGGCATCCATGCCGCGCCGCAGGGTGAACCCCGGCAGGCGGCAGCGGATGATGAGCCAGCAGACGATTCCCTCAAGCAGTGGGTATGTCAGGCCGATGGCCAGCACCAGCAGCACCTGCCAGAGGGAGAGCTGGGCCAGCGCGGTCGAGATCTCGGCCCAGTGGCTGCTGAAGATGAAAACCACTACACAGGTCAGAGCCAGCAGCACCAGCAGCGAAAGGATTGCCTTTTTGCGGGAGGGCTGCTGGGGGGTGTTGGTCTGTTCCATGGGACAAGGCTCCTTTCACGATACTGCTTGCAGTATAACACAGCGGAACCTTGTTTTTGTGAACTGAAACAAAATTTTTCTCGTCACTTTGTGTGATATGATAAAAAAGAACCTCTCAGGCTTACTTCGTTTGCCAGGTTCGGGTTGCGGCTCCCAGCATCCACTTCGTGTTGTAAACAACACTTGTGTCTTGCTGGCCGCGGCCCC
>OIBR01000462.1_pt1 | contig 13646 bp, 8 predicted proteins | sample 1581101 | NCBI WGS metagenome assembly OIBR01 (sample SAMEA3882522, study PRJEB24775) | human gut metagenome | biome: human-associated habitat; feature: intestine environment; material: feces | place: Netherlands | collected 2009/2010
GTTCTGCAGGTCATCCAGCTCTTTTCCATACCATTTCAGCTTTTTCTGTGCTCCCTGGTAACGGATCGTGCTGATCACATACACGGCAATGGAATAGACTGCCAGAAAACACAGATAGGACGCGATCAGACACCCTGCTGCAAACTGCAGGTCGATTGTGTCTATCTCGTCCACCAACCATTCAATATGATATAAGACTGCAACCGCAAGTACCAGAATGTATCCGATGGAAGCCAGAAAAAAATTTTTCAGAAGCTCTTTTCCGATGTAATCACTCCGAAAATAGCGGCCGATTCGTAAGGCATTTTTTTCTTCTTTTTTTTCGAAAAAAGCCAGTTTTGTCATCTGACGAATCCTTTTTTCGTCCAACATGCCTCTTGGTCTCCTCTTCCCGTTCTAAATTATGTTTATTTTACCATATGTTTCCGATATTGGAAAGCTATTCTCAAAATATTCACACACTATTTTACAATTGCCGCACAAACAAAATCCACCTGTTCTGCTCCATTCACTTTCAACAGTGACGCAATGGCATCAACCGTGCTTCCCGTTGTGTAAATGTCATCTACCAGAAGAATCCGGCAGTATTTCATCTGTCCCGGCTTTGCCAATGCAAAAGCTCCCTCCAGGTTTTTCCGCCGCTCGGCGGGACCAAGCTCTTTCTGGCGTTTTGTTTTTTTCACACGGCGGATCAGGCGGGCATTCATGGGAAGTTCCATTTCTTCTGCCAGCTTTTCTGCAAATACCTCCGCCTGATTGTAGCCGCGCTGCCGCTGTCTCGCCGGATGAAGCGGCACCGGAACGAGCACCTCCGGATTTCTTCTCTGGATCTGCTTTCCCACATAGAAAAACGCCGCGTGAGCATAAAATCCAGCGTATTCCTGCCGTTCATGATATTTGAACCGCATCAGGGAAGCCTCAAGTTCCCCGTGGTAACCGTACGGCGCAAAACCGCGGTCGAAGCTGTGCCTCGTTCTGCTGCAGTCCCGGCAGAACTCTTCCTCACTGCCCACGGGTTTCCCGCATTTTTTGCACCGCGCGCCCAGAATCGGATGGATCTTTTCCACACAATTCCGGCATAGATACAGCTCCTCACGTGACAGCAGTCCGTCACAGATGGGACATCGTCTCGGATAAACTGCGTTTAAAAGCCAGTTTCCTGTTTTATTTTTTTCTTTCATGTAACCTGCGCTTTCCCTTATCCACTCTGCCGGATGCAGCCGCATCCATGCCCCGGAAAAACGTGTTTACGCGTTTTCTTCCTGCATTTCCCGGATTCTTCTGGCGAGCGTTGTATACCGGTTCGCCTCGATATGATTTCCGATCATTGCCTGGAATGTCACATCACTTCCGACAATGGTGACACACTTTCTGGCTCTCGTCACGGCCGTATACAGAAGATTCCGCGTCATCAGCATGCGCGGGCCGCCGAGCAGCGGAATCACAACCGCCGGGTACTCGCTTCCCTGCGCTTTATGTATCGTTGTGGCGTAGGCGAGCTCCAGCTCGTCCGCCTGTTTGAACGTATAGTCTGCGAATTTTCCTTCCTCAAACTCCACGGTGATCACCTCGGTATACGGGTTGATGCTCCGGATCATGCCGAGGTCTCCGTTGAATACACCCATACCGCGCTCCGCCACGATTCCGTTGATGCCGCGGATTTCCCACTCCATCTGGTAATTGTTGCGGATCTGCATGACCTTGTCGCCCTCGCGGAGGATATTACCTCCATTTTCCCGCTCGGCTTTGTCCGGTGCGGGCGGGTTCAGGTATTTCTGCAGAATCTGATTCAGATTTTCCACGCCGAGTGCACCTTTCCGCATCGGAGTCAGAATCTGGATATCCTGCGGGCGGGCATCCACATAACGCGGCAGTTTCTGGGACACCAGCGTCACCAGCACTTTCCAGATCACGTTGACATCGTACCGTTTCAAAAAGAAGAAATCTTTGCTCTTATTGTCCAGTATAACCTCTTCCCCATTATGGATCTTATGTGCATTGACAACAATATCGCTCTGGGATGCCTGCCGGAAAATGTGCGTCAGGCAGACAATCGGAAAGCATTCCGAACGGATCAGATCCCGGAGGACACTGCCCGGGCCGACACTTGGAAGCTGGTTCTGGTCTCCCACTAGGACCAGCCTTGTTCCCGGCACAATCGCGGAAAGAAGGGCATGCATCAGGTGGATATCAACCATCGACATCTCATCAATGATGATGACATCCGCGTCGAGCGGATTATCTGCGTTCCGCTCAAAATGCACATTTGCCGAGGAGTCATCCACATTTCCCGTCAGTTCCAGAAGACGATGGATCGTGCAAGCCTCACAGCCAGTTGCCTCTGTCATTCGTTTCGCCGCTCTTCCGGTCGGCGCTGCCAGGAAAATGTCGAGGCCTTCTGCCTCAAAATAATGGATCATCGCATTGATGGTCGTCGTTTTTCCGGTTCCGGGACCTCCGGTCAGGATCATAAGACCGCTGTATGCCGCCTCAACGACTGCCGTCTTCTGCATCTCATCCAGCTCGATCTGATATTTTTTCTCGATCTTTCCGATCCGCTTTTCGATTGCCTCACGGTCTTCCTCGCATGTAATATTCAGCTCATGCAGCATGCGCGCCGTACTCAGTTCCAGATAATAATACTGGCTGGCGTACACAATCCGCAGCGGCTCATCCCCTTCCCGTTCGGCCGGGAGCTCGCGGATGACCGCTTTTTTGTCGATTGCCATATCCTGCAGAGATTTCTGCATCCGCTCCGGTTCTACGCCGAGAAGTTCCTGCCCTCTCCGAAGCAGCACCGGTTCCGGCAGATAGACATGGCCTTCTGCCGTCGCCTGATTCAGCACATACGAAAGACCGCTCTTGATGCGGAATTCGCTGTCCACGGCAATCCCGATTTTTCCGGCAATCTCATCCGCCGTCCGAAATCCCACGCCTGCGATATCTTCCGCCATTTTATACGGGTTTTCCTTTAAAATCCGGTACACATTGTCCCCGTACTGCTGATAAATCTTTGCACCGAGATTCAGCGCAATGCCATATCCCGAGAGGAAAATCATCGCATTCTGCATTTCGGCTTTTTCTGCCACCTGCTGTGCAATTTCACGCGCTTTCCGCTCGCTGATTCCCTTTACCTCCGCGAGGCGCTCCGGCTCTTCCTCGATGATCCGAAGCGTATCGTCACCAAAGCGGCGCACAATTCTTGCCGCCAGCGCCGCACCGACTCCTTTGATCGCACCGGAACCGAGATACCGCTCCAATGCAACAGAATCCTGTGGAACTTTCGTCTCATAGGATTCAATGCGGAACTGCTTTCCATAGGCAGCATGTTCAATATAATCTCCGGAAGCCTCGATCAGCTCGCCCTCTCCGATCATCGGAAGCGTGCCGACGCATGTCAGCTCGCGCCCCTTCATGCTCAGATTCAGGACGGTATAGCCGTTCTCCTCATTTCGGAAAATAATGTGTTCTACGTAGCCTTCTACTTTTTCTTTTTCACTCATCTTTTATCAAAATTGGCTTTCAAATTCATTCATCACTTCGCGGTACTGGCCGGTTCCAAGCGCAACGACGCTCGCCGGATTTTCTGCTGTCACGGTATTGATGCCGGTCCGCTCCTGGATCAGCTCGTCCATTCCGTCAAGGAGACTGCCGCCTCCGGTCAGGATAATGCCGCGGTCGGAAACATCGGATGCCAGTTCCGGCGGCGTTTTTTCCAGCACGGCACAGATCGCGTCCGCAATCTGGTTTGTCGTCTGGGCAAGGGCACCTCGGATTTCGTCGGAGGAAACCGTAATCGTCGCCGGAAGTCCGGTGATGACGTTTCTTCCCTTGATCTCCATCGTTTTCTCCTCGGCCCGCGGATAAGCGGAACCAATCCGGATTTTCACTGCCTCTGCGGTCTGTTCTCCGATAAATACGTTGTATGTTTTCCGTACATAGCGGATGATATCCTGGTCAAATGTCTCACTGGAAATCTTGACCGAATTGGAAACAACGGTTCCCGCAAGCGAGATCACAGCGATATCCGTCGTGCCTCCGCCGATGTCCACGATCATATTTCCGCATGGTTTCGTAATGTCAATTCCGGATCCGATTGCCGCTGCCACCGGCTCCGGCACGATCAGCACTTCCCGGGCTCCCGCCTGGTACGTTGCCTCCTCCACAGCCTTCCGCTCTACTTCCGTCACACCGGACGGCACACAGATGCTGATTCTCGGTTTCCGGAATGCTCTTCTTCCCATTGCCTTCTGGATAAAGTAGCGCAGCATGCGCTCGGTGATCAGAAAGTCCGTGATCACGCCCTGCCGCATGGGCCGGACCGCCATAATATTGCCCGGTGTCCGTCCAATCATCTGACGCGCTTCTTCTCCAATTGCCCGTACTTTATCTGCATCTTTATCATACGCAACTACGGACGGCTCCTTTAATACAATGCCTTTTCCCTTGGCATAGACCAGGATGCTGGACGTCCCCAGATCAATTCCGATATCGGTCGTTGCAGCCATAGTAATCCCCTTTCCTGTTCTCTTTTATTTTTCTTTATTTTAATCTGTTTGAAATTTGTATAGAATAAGTTCGGGTTCAAAACACCCGAAACACAAAAGGATCGAATGTGTTCTGAACCCAACCCGCTTCTTATTATATACAATCCCTTTTAAAATGGAAAGGATTTTTTAGAGATATTTTTCGACATATTTTCCGGTGTAGGATACCGGGCTCTTGGCCACTTCCTCCGGCGTTCCGCACGCAATCACGGTTCCGCCGCCGTCTCCGCCCTCCGGTCCGATATCAATAATATAGTCCGCCGTCTTGATGACATCCAGATTGTGTTCGATAACAACGACGGTATTTCCGCCCTCGGACAGGCGGTGCAGAATCTCCACCAGTTTGTGGACATCCGCAAAATGAAGTCCCGTCGTCGGCTCGTCGAGAATGTAGATCGTTTTTCCCGTGCCGCGGCGGCTCAGCTCTGCTGCGAGCTTGATACGCTGCGCTTCTCCGCCGGACAGCGTGGTGGACGGCTGGCCGAGGCGGATGTAGGAAAGGCCGACATCGTACAGGGTCTGTAATTTCCGGAAAATCGACGGTACCGGCCTGAAGAATTCCAGTGCCTCCTCGACCGTCATATTCAGCACATCGTAGATGCTCTTTCCTTTGTATTTGACTTCCAGTGTCTCACGGTTGTACCGTTTTCCATGGCAGACCTCACATGGCACATAGACATCCGGCAGGAAGTGCATTTCGATCTTCAGGATACCGTCGCCGCCGCAGGCCTCGCATCGGCCGCCCTTCACATTAAAGCTGAATCTTCCCTTCTTGTAGCCGCGCGCCTTGGCATCCTGCGTTGCCGCAAACAGGTCGCGGATCTGATCGAACAGACCTGTGTACGTTGCCGGATTGGAACGCGGTGTTCTTCCGATCGGGGACTGGTCGATGTCGATGACCTTATCGAGCTGTTCCATACCGATGATGTCTTTGTGTGCACCCGGAATCGTCCGCGCACGGTTCAGATCTCTTGCCAGCCGTTTGTACAGAATTTCATTGACAAGAGAACTCTTTCCCGATCCGGAGACTCCGGTCACGCAGGTCATGACACCGAGCGGGAAATTCACGTTGATATTTTTCAGATTGTGCTCTTTTGCTCCGACTACCTTCAGCCATCCCGTCGGCTTTCTGCGCTCGGACGGAACCGGAATTTTCAGTTCTCCGCTTAAGTATTTTCCGGTGATGGAATTCGGATTTTTCATCAGATCTTCCGCTGTTCCGATCGCCACCAGCTCTCCGCCGTGCTCACCGGCTCCAGGGCCGATATCGACAACGCAGTCAGCGGCGCGCATCGTATCCTCGTCGTGCTCCACGACGATCAGGCTGTTTCCGAGGTCACGCAGATGTTTCAGCGTCGCGAGAAGTTTGTCGTTGTCTCTCTGGTGAAGACCGATGCTCGGCTCGTCGAGAATATAGGCGACACCGACAAGGCCGGAGCCGATCTGCGTTGCCAGACGGATTCTCTGCGCCTCACCGCCGGACAGCGATGCCGTTCCGCGCGCCAGGGTCAGATAGTTTAATCCGACATCCGCAAGGAAGCTCACACGCGCACGGATCTCTTTTAAAATCTGCTTTCCGATCAGCAGCTGCTGTTCGGAGAGTTCGAGGTTCTGCATAAACTTCTGCAGATTGTCGATGGAAAGGGATGTTACTTCAAAAATATTTTTATCTCCGACCGTCACACCAAGCGACGTCGGTTTCAGACGCTGGCCATGGCACGCCTGGCACGGGGTCACACGCATGAAGGTTTCGTATTCCTGTTTTGTAGAATCCGATCCGGTCTCACGGTAGCGGCGCTCTACATTTTTGATCAGCCCCTCAAAAGCCACATCGTACACACCGACGCCGCGCTGACCGCGGTAATGCACCTTGACGGATTTTCCGTTCGTTCCGTAAATCAGGATATCGTGGATTTTTTTCGGATATTCACAGAACGGAGTGGAAAGTGAAAAATCGTACTCCTCTGCCAGCGCATCGAGAACGGCTCTCGTATAGCTCGATTTGTCCGTGCAGGACTGCCAGCCGAGCACGGTGATGGCTCCGTCTGCGATGGATACGGTCTTGTCCGGAATCATCAGATCCTCGTCGAACTCCATCTTGTAGCCAAGGCCGGCACAGCTCGGGCAGGCGCCGAACGGGTTGTTGAAGGAAAAGCTTCTCGGCTCAATCTCCTCCATGCTGATGCCGCAGTCCGGGCAGGAAAAGCTCTGGCTGAAGTTGAGCTGATTTCCGTCCATCGTGTCGACTACCAGAAGGCCGTCCGCCAGATCCAGTACATTCTCGACGGAATCCGTCAGACGTTTCTCAATGTCCGGTTTGACTACAAGACGGTCCACAATAATGGAAATGTTGTGTTTCAGGTTCTTATCCAGCGTAATCTCCTCGGACAGCTCATACTGGCTGCCGTCGATCATCACGCGGACATAGCCGCTGCGTTTTGCCTGTTCGAGCACCTTTTCGTGTCTTCCCTTGCGGCCGCGCACAACCGGCGCGAGAAGCTGGATTTTCGTCCGCTCCGGGAGTGCCATGATCTGATCGACCATCTGGTCCACCGACTGGCGGCTGATGACTTTTCCGCACTTCGGGCAGTGCGGAATACCGATTCTCGCGTACAGAAGACGGAAGTAATCGTAAATCTCCGTCACGGTTCCGACGGTGGAACGCGGGTTCCGGTTCGTCGATTTCTGATCGATCGAAATAGCAGGCGGCAGGCCTTCGATGCTGTCCACATTCGGTTTTTCCATCTGTCCTAAGAACTGGCGCGCGTAGGAGGAAAGGCTCTCCATGTACCGCCGCTGGCCCTCCGCATAGATCGTGTCAAACGCAAGCGAACTCTTTCCTGAACCGCTGAGGCCCGTAAATACAACAAACTGGTTTCTGGGGATATCGACATTCAGTGCTTTCAGGTTGTTCTCCCTGGCTCCCCGTATTCTGATAAACTCTTTTTTCTCTGCCATAACTGTTCCTCTTATTAATTGGAATCCCTGTCCGGACAGGGACAGGAATCTTGTCTCGTTTTCTCCCATTATAGCACACCGCCGTGCGTTATGCAAACATTTGTTCTATTTCTTTATCATCTTTTTACAGCAGAAAATCTGCCAGAATCACATTGCTGACGGAAATCCCATCGCGTGTCAGAACCAGGCGCCCGCTGTGTTCCTGTAAAAGATGCATCGCTTCGTATTTCTTCAGAACCCCGCCGTATACGGCATGGATCTCCTTTCCAAACTTCTCCTCAAACTCCGCCGTCGAGATCCCTTGTGTCATTCGAAGGCCGAGAAACATAAATTCTTCCATGGCATCCTGCCGGGAAAGAATTTCCTCATCCTCACGGATCTTTTCCAGTGCTCCGCACGCTTTCAGATACAAAGATCGATCTGCCGTGTTCGTCCACCGGCGGTTTCCGAATAACGATGCCGCGGAAGGCCCGAACCCCAGATAATCCGTCCTTTTCCAGTAGCCGATATTGTGGCGGCATGCGAAGCCCGGCTTTGCATAATTGGAAATCTCATACTGGAAAAAGCCGTATTCTGCGAGGATTTCCGCCGTTCTGGCATACATTTCGCGTTCTGTGTCCTCATCCGGCAGATCCAGTTTCTGCTCCGCAAACGGGGTTCCCGGCTCCACGATCAGGCTGTAGGCGGAAATGTGCTCCGGAGAAAGCTCCGCGATCGTCCGAAGACTCTCTTCCCATTTCTCTTCACTCTGCTCCGGCAGACCTGACATCAGATCCACGTTGATATTCGCAAACCCGGCATCCCGTGCCAGTGCAAAACTCTCCTGAAATTCCGCAAACGTGTGGATTCTTCCCAGCCGTTTCAGCTCCTCATCGTGAACCGACTGACAGCCGATACTGATCCGGTTGAAGCCGCTCTTCCTGTAACATTTCAGTTTTTCCGCATCCAGCGTTCCCGGATTGGCCTCCAGCGTAATCTCAGCATCCTCTGAAAAAACGTACTTGCTCCGCAGTTTTTCCATCACACGGGCGAGCATTCCGGCATCCACTGCGGATGGTGTTCCGCCGCCGAAAAAGACGGAAATCACTTCCCTTTCTGCCGTCTCTTCCGCTGCATCGATTTCTGCCAGCAGAGCCTCTTCATACTCCTTCTGCATTGCTTTCGTGCCCGGTCCCGAGACAAAATCACAGTAGGCACATTTCCGGATGCAGAACGGGATATGCACATAGAGTTCCAGTGGTTTTCTTTTTTTATTCATTCTGCTTTTCCTCCGTACGATCGAAAGACCGGCCCCTGCGCTCCCGCAACAGCAGGCGGCGCCGACAGGCCGGTCTCATTTTTATCTCTTAATTTTCATCCAGTTTCAGCACGCTCATAAAGGCTTTCTGCGGAATCTCCACGTTTCCTACCTGGCGCATCCGCTTCTTACCTTCCTTCTGCTTCTCCAGCAGCTTCTTCTTTCGGGAAATATCGCCGCCGTAGCACTTGGCGAGGACGTCTTTGCGCATCGCGCGGACGGTTTCTCTGGCGATAATCTTCGATCCGACAGCCGCCTGGATCGGGATTTCGAAGAGCTGCCGCGGAATCTCTTCTTTGAGCTTCTCGCACATCTTTCTTCCGCGCTCGTAGGCAGATCCCTCGAATACGATGAAGGACAGCGCATCCACTTCTTCTTTATTGACGAGGATATCGAGTTTTACAAGCTCGCTTCTCTCATAGCCGAGCAGCTCGTAGTCGAATGACGCGTAACCTTTGGAGCGGGATTTTAAGGCATCAAAGAAATCGTAGATAATCTCATTCAGCGGGAGATGGTAATGAAGCATCGCACGCGTCGTCTCCATGTATTCCATTCCCTGATACTGGCCTCGTCTCTGCTGGCAGAGCTCCATGATCGGTCCGATGTAGTCGGTCGTCACCATAATCTCTGCTTTTACCAGCGGCTCTTCCATATAATCAATCTCGGACGGATCCGGCAGATTCGACGGGTTGGTCAGGTCAATGACGGTTCCGTCGGTTTTGTGAACCTTATAGATAACGCTCGGTGCGGTCGTCACGAGATCCAGATTGTACTCACGCTCCAGGCGCTCCTGAATAATTTCCAGGTGAAGCAGTCCAAGGAAACCGCAGCGGAAGCCAAAGCCGAGTGCTGCCGATGTCTCCGGCTCGTAGAAGAGGGATGCATCGTTTAACTGCAGTTTTTCCAGCGCGTCGCGCAGATCGCCGTACTGTGCGCCGTCGGCCGGGTACATGCCGCAGTATACCATCGGGTTGACTTTTTTGTAGCCCGGCAGTGCTTCTGCACACGGACGGTCGGCATCGGTCACGGTATCACCCACGCGGGTGTCGCGCACGTTTTTGATGCTGGCGGTGATATAGCCTACCATTCCGGCGGAGAGCTCGTCGCACGGGATCAGACGGCCTGCGCCGAAGTAGCCGACCTCGACAACTTCCTCGACAGCGCCTGTCGCCATCATGCGGATTCTCGTTCCTTTTTTCACGCTTCCTTCCATCACACGGCAGGAAATGATGACGCCGCGGTATGCATCGTAGACGGAGTCGAAAATCAGTGCTTTTAACGGTTCCGTCGGATCACCTTCCGGTGCTGGAATTTTCTGTACGATCTGCTCGAGCACCTCGTCCACGTTCAGGCCGGTTTTTGCGGAAATCCGCGGAGCATCCTGCGCTTCCAGTCCGATGACATCCTCGATCTCTGCAATTACACGGTCCGGCTCGGCGCTTGGAAGGTCTACTTTGTTGATGACCGGGAACACATCCAGGTCATGGTCAAGGGCGAGGTAGACGTTGGCAAGGGTCTGCGCCTCGATACCCTGCGATGCATCGACAACGAGCAGCGCGCCGTCGCATGCGGCAAGGCTTCGGGAAACCTCATAGTTGAAGTCAACATGGCCCGGGGTGTCAATCATGTTTAAAATGTACTCCTCGCCGTCGGCCGCTTTGTATACGGTACGGACTGCCTGTGCCTTGATCGTGATGCCGCGCTCACGCTCCAGATCCATATTGTCCAGCACCTGATCCTGCATCTCACGCTCGGTCAAAAGGCCTGTTTTCTGAATAATACGGTCCGCAAGGGTTGATTTTCCATGGTCGATATGGGCAATAATACAAAAATTACGAATTTTACTCTGATCTATTCCTGACAAGTTTTTTCCTCCTGCTTTTTCCCTACGATACCAGATTGCTCCATATTTCGTACTCCCGCAATCTGTCTATTTTGTATGATACGAAATTCCACTCAAAAAAGCAAGATAAATTTATCCGCCTGATGCCGGACTTTTGCCCGACAGAACTTTATGCAGGATATCCGAAAACGGCCCCATTGCATTTTTCACCTCCTCGACCGTATTCGTCTGCGCACCAACCTCGAGAAGAACAGATCTCGGGCGGAGATGGAGGTTGTAGCGGTAGCCTTTTAAATAGATACAGCGTGAAAAGCCGGGATAATACTGTTCTGCCTCATACTCCATCTGAAAGGAAAATGCAAGGTTTTCCGCCTGATACGGATTGGGCAGGCTTGTCAGTTCGCCGCTTTCTTTCGTGCGGGAAAGGCCGTTGAAAAACATGATCTGCGCGGTCGGCTTTCCGTTGATTTCTGTCACAAGACGTTTTGAACCATTGACCCCGTCCCGGTGCAGGTCGATCACGACCTGAATGGACGGGTGTTCTTCCAGCGCCGCTGCGATGACCGGCTCCGCGTAGTTGTAGGCGCGGCTCCGCTCGAGACAGCCTTCTTTCATGTCAAATGCCTCTGTAATATGAAGCACTTCGTATCCGTACTGCTTTTCCAGAAGCTCCTGCAGATCATCACCGAGGCCGATTACCGTGTCCGCTCTTTCTCCCGGCCGGGAATCGGCGAAGGTTTCCTGCGAATGGGTATGATAGATCAGAATCTGCGGGCCTTCGGCATTTTCCGGCAGGGTCAGGTCTTTTCCGAGCAGGGTGCTGCCGTCGATCTCGCCCGACAGGACCGAAGTGTTGGGATCGACAACGAAGAAGCGGTTCAGGAGCGCCTGCTGGTCAGCAAGAAGGTCAGGGGAAATTGTCTCCTGAATCGTGTCGGCCTCCGGGTAGAGAATCTCACGCGGTGCGCCGCCGGTTTCGATGGTCTCCTCCGGGACAGACTGCGGCGCTTCGGGTTCTGCCGTTGATGCCGACTCTCCGGCTGCCGGTTCTGTGATTCCTGTTTCCGTCTGCTCCGGCTCCGTGATTTCCATTCCATCTTTTTGAGTTTCATCTTTTTGAGTTCCATCCTTTTGATCTTCCTCAGTTCCCTGCTCCTTCGATTCTGTCTGCCCTCTTTCTGCTCCCGGTCCCGGATTCGAATCCTGCTTCGCCGTATCCGTTTCCGCTGCTTCTGTCCCGGCAGACAGCGTATTCTCTGCCGTGCTTCCCTCCCGAAGCGCCGGTATCTGATCCCGCACTGCCGCGAGGAGATTTTCCATCCATCCCCTTCCGTCCTCTTTTCCGTCATAAAAAAGAAGCGGCATCATCACATCCACGGATAACTGCTCCGCCTGTGCTGCCGCCCGCTGCAGCAGAACTTTCCCCTCTGAGAAATGATTTTTCCGGAGAACCGCTGCACTGCGGAACAGCAGTATACTGCAGGACAGGAAAAGACATCCCCATCCGAACCATCGTCCATTTCGCCTGGCATTCCACATATTATCACCATATTCATGATATGTTACAGTTCCCCGGAAAATGCCTGATTCATACCTGCCGCAAGAACCCCGGCCAGGCGGCGGACCATCTCGTCGATCTCTTTTGTCGTCACGTAAAGGCTTTCGAGCGCCGGTGAAATGACTTCTCCCAGAAATTCATCCATCTCGGACTCCTCCAGCGATTCCAGAACGCCTGCGACGGCATCGTGGACGATCGTTCCTGCCCCTACAACGGTCGGCACACCGATTCCGATGACCGGCACGCCGAGCGTCTCCTGATTTAAGGCATTGCGGTGGTTTCCGACGCCCGAGCCCGGCCAGATTCCGGTGTCGGCAAGCTGGATCGTACAGTTCAGCCGGTGAATACTGCATGCGGCAAGGGCATCCACGGCGAGAATCACATCTGGATGGGTCTGTTCTGCCGTTCCGCGCAGGATTTCCACTGCCTCCATGCCCGTCTGTGCCATAACGCCGGGAGCAAGGGCACTCACTTCCCGGCCCTTCTTTCCGTAGGTGCGCACCAGATGGCGCGTAACGTTAAGCTGCTCCACCGTCTCCGGCCCGAGCGCATCCGGCGTGATGCCGCGGTTGCCGAGGCCGGCCACAAGAACGGATCCGCACGCTTCCGGCACCATTTCCATCAGACAGTGGGAAAACTCCTCCGCCGCTTTCCGGCTCTCCTCCTCGTCTGCCGTCAAAAGCAGCGGCGCTTCGATCGTCACATACGTCCCTTTCGGCTTTCCCATCATTTTTGCACCCTGCTCCGATGTGATTTTCACAATGGTTGTCTGAATTTCCGCCTTTCTTTTCTTCTTCTCAATCTCGACCCCGGAGATCTCCACATGGTCCCTCTCAAATTTTTCCTGATTCTCCATCGCCAGGTCTGTCCGCATCCTATACTTTCCTATCATACTTTTCTCCTTCTCCTGTATTTTTGTTGTAGTTTCTGCAATTTTTTCAAAAATATGTATTGACAAACCATGCGAAATATTATAGGATAATAAAGCATGTTTCAGTGGAGCGCCCGTGTCTGTTCCATTGAATAACATCCCTTAAATCACATTAATTTTAAAAATATTGGAGGTGTACAGTTTGGCTAACATTAAATCCGCAAAGAAAAGAATCCTGGTAAATCAGACAAAGGCAGACCGCAACAAAGCAATCCGTTCTGCAGTTAAGACTTCTATGAAAAAAGTAGACAAGGCTGCTTCTAAAGGCGTTTATCATAAAAACAACGCTGCCAGAAAAGTATCCAATCTGAGCAAAGCTGTAAACTCAATCGCATAATAAAGATATAAAACAAAGAGAACTTAGTCATACCGTCATGTGGCTGGGTTCTTTTTTTATGCTTACCAAAAGAGTGCGCCGCGACAGATCTTTTGATAAACACAGAACAAGGCGTATCGGCCAGTTTTCCTGTACCGGTACGCCTTGTTCTTTTTATAGCAATCCCCGAAAATAA
>OIBR01000465.1_pt1 | contig 13606 bp, 9 predicted proteins | sample 1581101 | NCBI WGS metagenome assembly OIBR01 (sample SAMEA3882522, study PRJEB24775) | human gut metagenome | biome: human-associated habitat; feature: intestine environment; material: feces | place: Netherlands | collected 2009/2010
CGGCGCAATCACCATGCTTGCCGGCGTCGCCGCATGTGGTCACAGCAACAATGCCGACGAATCGGGAAATGGTCTAAAAAAAGTGACGTTCATGCTGTCATGGGCGCCAGACACCAACCACATCGGCGTCTACGTGGCGAAGAACAAGGGGTACTTCAAGCAGGTCGGCCTTGATGTGGACATCGTGGCGGTGGCACAGGCCGGCGCCGAACAGGCGGTGAACAACGGCCAGGCCGATTTCGCGCTGTCGAATCTGACCAACGTGGGCATGTACACCACCAAGGGCGCGAAGATCAAACAGGTTATGCAGGTGCAGCAGAAGCCGAGCGCCATCTGGTGTTCGCTCGCCTCGAACAAGACGATCAAATCCCCGAAGGATTTCGATGGCAAGACCTTCGCCACGTTCGGCTCGAACGAATCCGACGCGGTGATCCGCCGCATGATCCAGACCGACGGCGGCAAGGGCACGTTCGACAAGGTGACCGTCGGCACGTCCACCTTCCAGACGCTATCCAGCAAAAAAGCCGATTTTGGCGGCTTCTACGCCACTTGGGAAGGGGTGCAGGCCGATATGTACGGCCCGAAGCTCAACTGCTTCACCGAGCCGGACTATGGCGTGCCCGGCAATGCCGACACCATCGGCGTTATCACCAGCGACAAGACCATATCCTCCAATCCGACTCTCGTAAGGAAGTTCGTGCAGGCCACCAAGAAGGGGTATGAATACGCCTACTCGCATCCCGATGATGCCGCCGCGATCCTCGTCAAAGAAGCCCCCGACGCGAATCTCAAGCTCGCTTTCGTCAAGAAGAGCATGAAGACCATCGTAAACGGCCAGTACTGGGGTGATCCAACGAAGATCAAGGATGGCTCGTTCGTGTTCGGCACGAACGACACCAAGGGCGCGCAACAGTATTTCGATTTTCTCGCCAAAGAGAACGCCTACACCGATGCGCACGGCAAGACGGTGCACACCGCTCCGGTGGCCAAGGACATCGCCACCGACGAGTTCCTGAAGTAAACCCGAGGCATGCCGATTCCCGGCAATGGGCTATGTTCAGGGATAACGGTTTTGTGAAGGAGAAAGTGACCGACCGATGACGTCCACACCATGTTCCGGCAACCGCAAGCTGATACTCGATGTCGATACCGGCATCGACGACGCGCTGGCTCTGACGTATGTCTCCACGTTCAACGAAGTCGATTTGCTGGGCGTCATCGGCACCTACGGTAACGTGGTGGCCGACACGGCCGTGCGCAATACGCGATACGTACTGGACCGGCTGGGATTACATCATGTGCCGGCGATGGCAGGTTCCACGCACCCATCGTGGGCCGACTCCTTCATCGCCGATGCGGGATGCGCCCAATTCCACGGTGTGGACGGTTTGGGTGGATTCGGCCCGGTTGCGGATTCCTCCGTACCCGATTCCGTTGTAGTCAATGCCATTCCGTCGGACTGTCAGACCTGCTCCGACGGCATATGCGCATCCGAGGCCGGAACGTGTACTTCGGCAGTTCGAAGGCTGATTTCCGTAGGCGGATATGATGTGCATGACCCGCATGCGAATCCATCCACCGACTCGTTCGCACTTTCGTTCGCCATGGGCGATCGCGCAATGCGCGCGGACACCGTCCACTCCCCCGCACTGCCGGAAGGCGTGCGATTCATCATCGATACGATTCGTCGGTTCGGTAGCGATGTCACGGTGGTGGCTACCGGACCGTTGACCGACATTGCGGCTGCGATCGATGCCGCGCCGGATATCGCGAGTTCGCTGCAGCTGGTGATGATGGGCGGAACGCTCACCCAGGAAGGCAATTGTTGGGATGCGACCGCCGAAACGAATATCATCCAGGATCCGGAGGCCGCGGACCGTGTGTTCCATTCCGAAGCGGATACCACCATGGTTGGTTTGGATGTGACGCATCAATGTCTGCTGGGCCGGGCGGCCACTGCCGGTTGGCGTGGCACCGAGCTTGGCGATTTCCTCGCCGATATGGCCGACTTCTCCATTGAAGCCAACGCCAAGGCCGACGCGCGTCTGTTTGCGAAGGGTATGCCGTTGCATGATCCGCTCGCCGCGGCCGTCGCGATTGATCCGGGTCTCGTTGGATGTTTCGATCTGCCGATGAAAGTCGAGACGCAGACGGGCGATTTCCATGGAACGCGCGGCCGTACCATCGGCGACCCGGCCGGGCTCATCGACCCGTCAGCGCCACGCGTGCACGTTGCGTTGACCGTCGACCATAACCGGTTCGTAGCCGACTTCGCCCACCGCATCGCGCATATGGTGGCCGCTCGGGCGTGAAGCTGGAACAGCCCACCGGGCTGTTCCTTATCGCTTCACGCCACCGAATCTACGATCGCGGTGAATATAGTGGTCGATGGAGCGCCACAGCACATCACGGCCGCAATCCGGGAACAGTTCCGGCACGAAGTCGAGTTCCGCGTAGGCGGCTTCCCACGGCAGGAAGTTGGACGTGCGCTGCTCGCCGGACGTGCGGATCACCAGATCGCAGTCGGGAATATCCGGGTTGTACAGGTGCTCGGCGATCATCTTCTCCGTCACACGATCGCCGGAGATCTTGCCGTCACGCACCTCACGTGCGATGGCCGCGCACGCGTCCGCGATTTCGGCGCGACCACCATAGTTCAGGCAGAACACCACGTCGATGGTCTTGTTGTTCTTGGTTTTCTCCTGCGCCACTTCCAGCTCGTCGATGACGGATTTCCACAGCTTCGGACGGCGGCCGGACCAGCGCACGCGCACGCCCCACTCGTTCATCTGATCGACACGACGGTGGATGATGTCACGCGAGAAGCCCATAAGGAAACGCACTTCCTGCGGCGAACGCTTCCAATTCTCCGTGGAGAACGTGTACAGAGACAGGTAACGCACGCCCGCTTCGATGGCGCCGGCGATGGTGTCGAACACCACCGGTTCGGCCGCCTGATGGCCGTCGGTGCGGATGAGTCCGCGCTGCTGGGCCCAACGGCCGTTGCCGTCCATGATCACGCCGACGTGGCGCGGAACCTTGTTCTTTGGAAAATCGGGAATGATCGACGGATCAGAAAACGGTGCCGCCGGAATGTCAAGGGATTTGTAATCCACGTTCTCAAAAGCCATACCCGCTAATCTAGCAAGCGCATGGAACGAATCGGCCGTTCCAAATAGTATTCGCCCCATTCTTCCACTATTTGGTGGGTTTCCCGTTGAATCGACGCGGACGCCGGAACACCGTCCAGCTCCCCCCAATCGCCATCGACAAGCGCCGAAAGCCGGCAAATCGCATCCCACGACACCGCTTCCGATTCGGGGGTGTGGTCGGCGGCGCACATCAGGCCGCCGGCGGGAATCGAAAAATACCAGGACAGCGTGGACGAAATCGGCTCGCCGCACACCACGCAGACGCGCAGACGGGGTGTCCAACCAGCGATCGCCAGTGCGCGCAGCACGTACGAATCGCCAATCGTGGACGGCTCGTGCGCATGTTTGGCAAGCGCGTTCAACGCGCCCAATACCAGCCGGTATTGTGCGACCGCAGGCTCCTTTTCCGTGGCGACCAGCTTGTCGGCGGTTTCGCAGATCACGTTCGCCGCCGTATACGCTTGAAAATCGGCGCAAATCGGCCCTGCATACGCGGCGATCGATTCGGCTTGGGACACGACGTCGAGCGAACGACCTTCCGCAATGAGCAGCGCCACGCGCATGAACGGTTCGAGTCGGCCTCCGAAACGCGATTTGGTACGGCGCACGCCTTTCGCGACGGCGCGTACTTTGCCATGGTCACGTGTGAGCAAGGTGAGTATGCGGTCGGCTTCGCCGAGTTTGGCGGTGCGCAGCACCACGCCTTCGTCTTGATACAGCGGCATCGCACCTCCTTTTCTTGCCGTTCATCGCATCCTGTTATGCATACGCTCGCCGCACGTGCGCGTTCCGAAATACATTCGCCCCGTCAGTAGATGAACAGCCCCCAGAACGCGAACACCAGCAATACGCAGAACATGGCGGCCACGGTCAGCCAGAACATCACGCGTCCGAACCGCGTGGAAGCCAGCACCGGCTGCCGTCCGCTGACGATTTCGCCGATAGCACCCTTACGTGGCGGCCACTGCGCGATGCCTCGATGGGTTGCCTCTTCGATCAGCCGCATGAACACGCGGGACCATGCCCACACCACGGCGACGCACACAATCTGGATCACCGGCCAGCTCCAATACATCACGCCCGGATTCTCCACTGGGGCACTGCCCCATGCCAGTTTGACCACACCCATGATCACATCGCCAAGGCCGGCGCAGAACAGCACGAACGTGGCCATAGTGGCGATAGTCAACGTGACCAGCGAGTTTTTGAACCCTTGCGCAAGCCCCAGCCGATACCGTCGTCCGTGGGCACGCGCCCAGATCTTACGCATCAGCACGGCGAGCCACAGCACGCCTGCGGCAAGCAGCAGCACCAGCATGCTGGCATGCAACGCGACCAGGTAGATGGTCAGGCCGCGATTGGCTTTGAGGTCCAATGGCACTGCGATTGACTGGTACATTCTGGTGCCGGCCACGCGTTCGCTGGTCTGTTTGAGTCCGTGCGTGGTGCCGACGGCCCAGTCGACCACATCGTCCACGTACGCGTCGGCGAACGGGGTTCCGGAATTGGCTTCGTCGCCGAGCCTCAGCACATGGTTGGCGATGGGGTACGTGCGTATGGTGACGTCCCAGTTGCCGGCCTGGTGAGCCAGATCGACGATTTTCTCCGTGCCTTCCACCTGCGCGGTCATGACGTCTTTCGTGCCATACGCCACCAATGTCGGAATGGCATACGCTTTCGGCGTCAACGTGTCGATGTCGAGGTTGGTGAGTCCGAACAGGGACGCGTCGATATTGAATACGCGGCGGACGATCGACTGGTAGCCGTCATGCGCGCCGACGAGCGCGAAGTCCTGTGCGGCGAGGAAGCCCAGCGAATACCGCGGCTCGTAGACCATCGGACTGAGCAGCACCTGAAAAGCGACGTCCGGATCGCGCTGCAGCAGATACGATGAGATCCATGTGCTTTCGGAAGTGGCGTAGATGCCCACTTTGGAGGCGTCCACCGTATCCATTTTCCGCAGGAGGTTGATGACCTGGTCGTAGATGGCGGCGGAACCCGGGTAGTCGCGATTGGCGTCGTTGGTGGACCAGACCGGCTTGTCAAGCACCGCCGTCACGAATCCCGCCGAAGACAGGTCGGAGGCCATGTCGCCGAAGGAATTGTCGCAGGTGCCATAGCCGGCGCCGTGCATGAAAACCACACCGGGACGTCCGTTCCCAGCCCCTTTCGGTTTGCGGATCAGCACTTTGATGTTCTGTATCTCACCGGTGGAAGGCCGTTTCGCTTTGATGGTGACGTACCGTTTCGCCACCTCGTAATCGCCTTTTTTCGCCAGTTTTTCGCCGGATGGATTGGCGAAGGTCACGGCGGTGTTGGCGTCAAGCGTTTCGATGGTCTGCTCGGTCGGCTCGTAGTTCCATGTGGATGCCGTCAGATTGGCCACGGACACCAGAATGCCCAGCAGCATGATGAAAATAGGCAGGTTGACCATGAGTCGCCGCCCGCGCGTCCACGGTTGATGTTGCGGTTGCGGACGCGCGGGCGATGAAGCCGATTCTTGCCGTAATGATTGGCTGGCGGCTGATGATTGACGTTCCTGCTCTGACACGCCGCTCATTCTACCGGCCTTTGCTGAGAAGCCTGCGATTGCATGCTACCGACGGCACGCTGGAACATGGTTTTCAGCAGTTGCCGTTTTGCGTCACCGGCACGACCACCGGACCGGTGGCGGTGGCAGGCAACTGGCCGTCGGCCTCCATCTGCGCGGCGATCTCCTGCGCCTTGGCGAGCAGGGTTTCCACGATCTGGTCTTCCGGCACGGTCTGGATGACCTTGCCCTTGATGAAAATCTGCCCCTTGCCGTTGCCGGAGGCCACGCCCAAATCGGCTTCGCGAGCCTCGCCCGGACCGTTGACGATGCAGCCCATGACGGCCACGCGAATCGGCGCGGTCACGTCCTTCAACCCTTCGGTCACCGCGTTGGCCAGCTGAATCACGTCCACCTGGGAACGGCCGCAGGACGGGCAGGAGATGATGTCGAACTTACGCGGGCGCAATCCCATGTATTCCAGCAGCTTGCAGCCCACCTTCACTTCCTCCACGGGAGGCGCGGACAGTGAAACGCGGATCGTATCGCCGATGCCTTCGGCCAGCAGCGCGCCGAATGCCAGGCAGCTTTTGATTGTGCCCTGCCAGGTCGGGCCGGCTTCGGTGACGCCCAAATGCAGCGGCCAATCGCCCTTGGAAGCCAACAGACGGTACGTCTGCACCATGGTGACCACATCATGGTGCTTGACGGAAATCTTGAAATCGTGGAAGCCGACGTCTTCGAACATGCGCGCTTCCTTCATCGCGGACGCCACCAGCGCCTCCGGTGTCGGGCCGCCGTATTTGGCGTACAGCTCCTTATCGAGCGAACCGGCGTTCACGCCGATGCGCAGGGAAATGCCCGCATCCGTGGCGGCCTTGCAGATCGAAGGGCCGACCTCGTCGAATTTGCGAATGTTGCCGGGGTTCACGCGCACGGCCGCGCAGCCGGCGTCGATGGCCTGGAACACGTACTTGCTTTGGAAGTGGATGTCGGCAATCACCGGAATCGGCGATTTTTTGACGATTTCCGGCAATGCGTCGGCATCATCCTGGCTTGGCACGGCCACGCGCACGATGTCGCAGCCGGCCGCGGTCAGTTCCGCGATCTGCTGCAGGGTGGCCGGCACGTCAGCCGTCAGCGTATTGGTCATGGATTGCACTGAAATCGGTGCTCCCCCGCCGACCGGCACCGGGCCGACCATGATGCGGTGGGACTTGCGGCGCGGATGCAGCGGGCTTTCGCTGATGGCCGCGTCACCGGTTTTGCGGAACGGTTTTTCGATTTCTGGCATACGTGATCCTTGCATGTGCGAGGCGCGTTATGCGCCCCGCGATGGTTCTTACGGCTTGTGCTCTTTACTTGTTTATCAGCTTGTCGGCGCGGGCGCGAGCCTCCTGCTCGAGTCGGCTCATTTCCTCCACGGAAGCGAACAGCGGGTTGCCGCGCAGTTCGGCGTCCATCTCGTCAAGCACTTCGCGCACGGTGTCGACGATGCCGAGGTATGGCAGACGGTGTTCGAGGAACGCGTGGACGGCCTGCTCGTTGGCCGCGTTGAGCACGGCCGTATGCTTTTCGGACGATTCGAGGCAGTGCCGGGCCAGGTTCACCGCGGGGAACGCCTCGTTGTCGAGCGGCTCGAACGTCCACGTGGCCGCCTTCGTCCAATCGCATGCGGCGGCGACGTTTCCGAGACGTTCCGGCGCGGACAGGCCGAGGGCGATCGGCAGGCGCATGTCCGGCGGCGAAGCCTGCGCGATGGTGGCGCCGTCGCGGAATTCCACCATGGAATGCACGATGGATTGCGGGTGCACGGTCACGTCGATGCGGCTCGGTGGCACATCGAACAGTCGGCTTGCTTCGATGACTTCAAGACCTTTGTTCATCAGCGTGGACGAGTTGATGGTCACGACCGGCCCCATGTTCCATGTGGGGTGGTTCAAGGCCTGTTCCGGCGTGATGTCGGTCATTTGGTCGCGCTTCCAGCCGCGGAACGGACCGCCGGACGCGGTGACGACGAGCTTGGACACCTCGCCGTGCGTGCCGGAACGCAACGACTGCCAGATGGCGGAATGTTCGGAATCGACCGGATTGATCTGCTTGTCGCGTACCTGCGCGCTAAACAGCAGGTGTCCGCCGGCCACCACGGATTCCTTGTTGGCCAATGCCAGCTGGGAGCCTGCCTGCAGTGCCGCGATGGACGGTTCGAGGCCGATGGAGCCGGTGATGCCGTTAAGCACCACGTCGGCGCCGGAGCCTGCCATGGCGATCACCGCGTCAGGGCCGGCTGTGATGTTGACGTTGCCTGCGCCGGCCTGTTCCAACGCCTCACGTAGCGCGGGGACGGCTTCCTTGTCGAAGATCGCGACGGTTGGCACATGGAATTTCGCCGCCTGCTGCGCAAGCAGTTCGACATGTGCTCCGCCCGCGGCGAGACCCGTCACGGTGAAGCGGTCGAGATGACGTGAGATGACGTCAAGGCCTTGGGTGCCGATGGATCCGGTGGAGCCCAGAATTACTACGGTTGATGGTTGCATGGGTTATGCGCTGCTCTCCGTATGATATGCCGATGTTCCGGCATTGGTTTGGACTATGTAAGTTTGGACTATGTAAGTTGGGACTGTGTAGTCGAGGCTGTGTAGTTGGGATTGTGTAAACGCGAGAACAGGCTGACGATTCCGCCAGCCTGTTTCTTACCGTTGGTTCACTCGAAGGACGGGAACGACAGATCCGGAATATCGAGATTGTCGTCGTTGCCCGACGCCGGGGAAATCGACCTGAAAGCCGGGCTTGGTTCCGGCTTTTTGTCCTCCTGCTGCTTGTCCGCATCGGGTTCGGCGGACGGTTCAGCTGCCGGGGCAACTGCCGGTTCTGCGGCAGGTTCAGCCGGAGCGGCCGGTTCAGGCGTGAAGGATGGCGGCACCGAGGCTGCGAGGGAGCTCAGGCTCGTCGAACCGGTGGTGACCTGAGGCAAGTCGGACGCGGACAGGCTCGGAACCTGCGGCGTGAACGTGTTTTCCGTCTGGTTCGTCTCATTGATGGTGTGAGCCAGATACGCCAACGCGGCCAAAGACGGATCCTGCTGCGGCTCGGGTTCAACCGGAGCCGGCGGGAATGCCGGAGCGGCTGGAGCCTGCGAATCGGTCGTGGTCGGAGCCGGAGTCTTTGGCGCGGCATCTTCCATCGCATCATCGGCAAGCGGATCGAACGCCTGGGTCTCTTCAACGGCGCTCGGCGCGGAAGAAGCGGAATCGGTCTGCGGCTGGAACACCGGCGGAACCACCGGAACCGCAGGCGGAGTGTTCGTCGGCGTGGCAGGCACGCTCACCGGGGAGGTGACCGCGGACGTGAAGATCTCATGCTCGGCCTTGTTCAGCGCGTCGAAGGAATCCTCTTCGCTCGGCGTGACGGTTGGCACAGTAGGAGGAACCGGAGCAGCCGGAACCGTGGCGGAAGGAGCTGCGAACAGCGGTGCGATCATCTGGGTTTCGCCAGCTGCGGAATCGCTGGAAGCCGGGGCAACGGACGGTGCGGCCGCGGCCATCGCCTCTTCGGAGGGTTCACCGACGAAATCCGCGACGCGCGCATACGATTCGAGTCGGGTCAGCAACTGCGCGCAGGCGGCCAGATAGTAATCCACCTGACGTTCGTCGTATCCCCTCTTGCCTTTGCGCTGAGTGAAGATCACGTTGCTCAAGGTCTGGGAATTCGTGTCGGCGATCGCCTTGGCGTCCGCTTCACTGACTTCCTCGACACCCAGCTCGCCGGCGGCTTTCGTCAGGCACTTGTCGATCACGCTGTCGACCTGCTTGCGGTCGTAGCTCGGATTCTTGCCCTCGCCCGGCTTGAACCGTTGGCCGTGCTCGCGTTCGGCATGCGCGTCGAGCTTCTTGAACAGGTCCTCGGTCTGCGCCTTCCATGCCACACGGCCATGCTGGGAGATTTCCCACGTGGTCTGCTTGTCGACCACGGCACGTTCCAGACGGGCAAGCGCGGCATCCACTTGGGCGATCACATAGCCGCCCTTGACCAGTTCGAAGGAGACGTTCTGAATATCATGCTGGGTGAGTTGCGCGCCCTCACCTTCATACAGCATGTGCGCACGTTCAAGGAAAGCATCCACCTGTTCCGCATCGTAGCCCCACTTTCGCTTCGCGGCATGAGCGATTCCCGATGCGTTCTTCTCGGTTTCAGGTTCCTGTGCCATTGGCGTTCGACCTCCTGCTACACGTATTAACGTCACTACTTTACGTGATTGATTCGACGCAGACGCCGCAAAAGATGAAAATTCAGTGAATCGACACGTGCGACTCATGGCCCACACGGCGGTTTCGTACCGATCAAGCGGCATCATATCCGCCATGCCGACACACGAGTGCGGCTCATCGCGCGGATACGGTACAGTAGTTCGTTACGGGCGATTAGCTCAGTTGGTTAGAGCGCCACCTTTACACGGTGGATGTCGGGGGTTCGAGTCCCTCATTGCCCACTTTCATTTTTCATCGCTTCATGCAATCCCCTCATTCCACGGATATAGGCTGTGATGATATTCCCTGACAGTCTTCGGCAAGGGTTCTGAAATCTCAATGAGATGCGTGCAGAAGGAAACCGGCAGTACTGCTACAAAATCGTGAATTTCGGTCTTCTTGGTCAGATGCGTCTCAATAGTCACGTAAAGTTGTGGCAGAGTGTTTATATCCAGCAGGAGGTCGAATAGCCGATGGCGCAGGAACTTCGTGAAGGGGACGGCAAGTCGGGCATCGCACGTGCGGGCAAGCGCAAGTGGGGGTATGACCCCGCTCAGGTGGACGCTTTCCTGGAGCGCGCCCATGCTTTGTATGACAGCGAGGGCATGAATCTCACCCAGCATGACATTCAGAACGTGTCCTTTGATTTGCGCAAGAACGGCTATGTGATCGCACAGGTTGACGCCGCGCTTGGACGTCTGGAACGTGCCGTGGTCGATAAGCAGACCACATGGGAGATCGCACAGCAGAACCATGCGGAGCGTAACGAGCGTGAACGCTTCAAGTCCGGAGCGCCCAAGCAGCCTTCGTACGATAAGAAGCAGGTGGATCGTCTGGTCGACCAGATTGTGGACAAGGCGGCGGCCGCATTGGGCGTTGACGGCGTTACCGAAGACGATGTACGGTCTTTGGCCGATCTCAATGCGAATACGGTCAACAATGTGATCTTCACCCAGCGCAAGGGCAAGAAAGGCTATGACGAGCGACAGGTCGATTACTTCCTGAACGCCTGCGTACAGTTGCTGAGTCGCTTGGAATCCTATGCCCGTGTGGCCGATTTCGTGTCCGGCGAGCCTGCGGCTCCTGCCCAGACCGCCACGAACGTGACCGTTCAAGCGAACGGCGTCTCACCGTTGTTCGCTTCCGGAACGCAGCGCCCGGCAACTGACGAACGTTTTGCTCCGGCTGCCGTTGCTCATGACGAATCATTCGATGCCCTGCATCAGGCCGAGCAGAGCTTGTTCACGGCTCCGGCTCCGGTTGCTCCCGCAACGCCGGCCGCGGCGGCGCCGATCTCCTATGCGCCGGCTCCTGCATCGTTCGATGCTTCCACAAGCACCAATAGCACCAATGCGGAACAGCCGGTTTCCTTTGCTCCCGCAGCATACCCGGTGCATGCGTCCAACGAGTCTGCGGCGAAGCCCGTCTCCGAGACGCCTTCCGTGGCTCCTACCGCAGTTGCTGCGGCTGAGCCTCCCGTCAGTGCCCCGTCCGCGCCGGTTTCCGGTGTGACCGCTGGCAGCGTCCCCTCGTTTGCTCCGGCACAGGCAGCTCACGAACCCGCAGCTCCGTCATCGACCCCGTCGGTGTTCGCGGAACAGCCCGTGGATATGGTGCAGAACGATTCCTCTTTGGCCGCTCTCGCCCACATGGCTGCGGTTTCTCAGGAACTTCCGGCAGTGGATGCACCGTCCTTCGCTCCTAAGATGCCCAGCCTTGATGCACCGAATGCGCTGAAATTGAATGAGGTACCGGGTTCGGTTTCATCCCCGGCACCCTCCGCCCCGGCAGTACAGCCTGTGAATAGCACTGCTGACGAGGCTGCGTCCGCTGCTATGCCGGTCTCCTTTGCTCCCACCAGCAAGCCGGATCGTAACACGAACTCCATTCCGGTTCGCGTATCCGATAGTCAGCCTGCAGACAGCACGATCTCCCGTCCGGCTGCGGAATCATCTGAATACGTTGCCGCCTCCCATGACACGGAAGCAGCTCAGCCGTCACAGGATAAGCACGATTCCAGCGATTCGTTCCCGCTGCTGTTCCCGCTTGGCGGTAACTTCGATTCGGATATCCCCGACCTGTCGTTCCCCACACTGAACAATGACGATACGAAGAAGGAACAGTGAGCATAGCCTCCAACTCCACTGTCATCATTCTCGGATCCACCGGATCCATCGGCACCCAAGGACTTGACGTCATCTCGCGTCATCCTGAACGATTTACCGTCACCGGTCTGGCGGCGGGCGGAGCACATATCGAGCTGCTGGCGCAACAGGCCGCACAGTTCCATGTGTCCGAAGCCGCGGTGTTTGATGAGACCAAGGTTCCAGCGCTGCAAGCAGCTCTCGCACAGGCCGGCGCACAAGGTGTCCGCGTGACCGGCGGTCCGGATTCGGTCATCGCCATGGCCGGCTCCGGTGCGAATGTCGTATTGAACGGCATCACCGGCTCCATCGGCCTCGAACCGTCGATCGCGGCGCTCAAGGCCGGTTCCCAGCTGGCATTGGCCAACAAGGAGTCCGTAGTCGCGGGCGGGCATCTGCTGTTCAGCGCGCAAGTGCGCGAGAACCAAATCAACCCGGTCGATTCCGAGCATTCCGCCATCTGGCAATCCCTGCGCTCCGGAACTCACGCCGAAGTCGCCAAGCTTGTGGTCACCGCCTCCGGCGGACCGTTCCGCGGCTGGAAACGTGCCGACATGGAGAACATCACTCCCGAGCAGGCGCTGCATCATCCGACGTGGAACATGGGGCCGGTTGTCACCATCAACTCCTCCACACTGATGAACAAGGGCCTCGAAGTCATCGAGGCGTCCCGCTTGTTCAACGTGCCGCCTGAACGCATCGACGTGACCGTGCACCCGCAGTCCATCGTCCATTCCATGGTTGAATTTGTGGACGGCGCCACGATTTGCCAAGCTTCGCCGCCAGACATGCGTCTGCCCATCGCGCTGGGTCTGTCCGCGCCGGACCGCATGACCAATGTGGCCGCCGCGTGCGACTGGACGAAAGCCGCAACTTGGACCTTTGAACCGTTGGACGATGAGGCGTTCCCTGCCGTGCAACTGGCCCGCCACTGCCTGGCCGCCTCCGAGAAGCATACGGCGGTGCTCAATGCTGCCAATGAACAGGCCGTGCATGCCTTCCTCGAGCATCGTCTGCCATACCTCGGCATCGTGGACACGGTCAAAGCCGTGCTGGACCAGATGGACGCCGAGCTTCGTGGTAACCCGCTGTTCACGGACGTGGAGGAAATGAACCAGCTTGAGCTTGAAGCCCGCCGACGCGCCGACGACCTGATAAACAAGCAATGATGAATACCTTGAATACGGAAAATCCCATCGAAAAGCCGTTCCGCAAAACCGGTGATCCGGTCGACCTGACCAGCGAATCGCCCTTGCACCCGCGCCGCAAGTCCCGCCGCATCATGGTGGGCCCGGTGCCGGTGGGCGGGGGCGCGCCCATCTCCGTGCAGTCGATGACCAACACGCTCACGGCCAACGTACCTGCCACGTTGCAGCAGATCGCCGAACTGACCGCCGCCGGCTGCGACATCGTGCGCGTGGCCGTGCCGAGTCAGGACGATGCCGACGCACTGCCGGAAATCTGCCGCAAATCGCCGATTCCGGTCATCGCCGATATCCACTTCCAGTCCAAATACGTGTTCCAGGCCATCGA
>OIBR01000479.1_pt1 | contig 13330 bp, 10 predicted proteins | sample 1581101 | NCBI WGS metagenome assembly OIBR01 (sample SAMEA3882522, study PRJEB24775) | human gut metagenome | biome: human-associated habitat; feature: intestine environment; material: feces | place: Netherlands | collected 2009/2010
CTTGATATCGCTCAGTGTGCTCTCGTCTTCCAGATCTCCGGATACACTTCCTGAATTCTTAAGCCAGTTGGATACCGTTACTTTATCTGTCTTGCCGCTTGCTTTGGCATTCACATATACCGTCTCTTCTTTATATACCTCGCTGTTCGAAGTTCCATTTGCTGCGAAAGCTGGTGTCACACCCATCATCACTGACATTCCGACTGCTACAGATGCTGCAATTTTTCGTTTTATTTTTCTGTTCTTATTCATAATTCCTGCTTCCTTTCTTAATTATCATGGATTGTTAATAACAGGTTACTTTGCTTCATTTGTCTGTGCTTTTGCCTTTTTCCCAAGAAATCCGATGGATGTCTTGCAGATTAATTTGTCAAATATCATGAACATTGCCGGCAATACCAGAAGCACGACTACCATACTGATAATGGCTCCTCTTGCAAGCAATGTACAAATCGAACCGATCATTTCAACCTGAGAATAGCAGGCAACTCCGAATGTTGCAGCAAAGAAGCTAAGTCCACTGCTGATGATGGACGGCATACTGGTCTTATGTGCAATACTGATAGCTTCTTTTTTGTCTTTTCCATTCTGGCGCTCTTTCTGATAACGGGTTGTCATCAGGATCGCGTAGTCCACGGTTGCACCGAGCTGAATCGCTCCGATTACGATGCTGGCCACGAATGGAAGGCTGGTTCCCTGATAATACGGGATTGCCATATTCAGCATAATTGCAAACTCGATGACTGCTACCAGAATAATCGGCAGAGAAATCGATTTGAAGATCAGCAGAATGATGATAAAGATTGCACCAATGGAAAGCACGTTTACGTTGACAAGGTCAGCATCGGTAACATCCTGCAGGTCTTTCATCAACGGTGCTTCACCGATGACCATTCCATCTTTATCGTAGGATTTTACGATTTTGTCAATCGCTTTGACCTGTTCGTTTACTTCATCTGTTGCGGACTCATATTCAGAGCTCACAAATGCAAGCTCATACTCATCGCTCTGCAGCATGCTTCGGAGATTTTCCGGGATCATGGATTCCGGAATCGTCGGTCCAAGCAGGGAACTCATGCTGATGGTCGATTTGACACCTTTTACGTTGCCGATCTCCTCCATCATTTTCTTTTTCTGTTTGGAATCCATATCGCGATCCATCATCACAATATGCATGTTGCTTACGTCAAACTGCGCTTTTACCTCATCATTTGCCACGTTGCAGTCCAGGGTAGCCGGAAGAGAACGCGCAATGTTGTAGTAAATCTGGGTATGATTGTTTCCGTAGATCGACGGGAACAGCAGGATCAGGAAGATCACAACCCACGCCTTATAATGTTTGGTAATAAAAGCGGATGGTTTATCCAGACTCTTTACCAGCGGTTTGTGTCTCGTTTTCTCAATTGCCTTGTCAAATACCAGAACCATGGCCGGCAGGACGGTGACACAGCAGACAACGCCGATCAAAACACCTTTTGCCATAACGATACCAAGGTCGCGGCCAAGGGCAAAGGTCATAACACACAGTGCCAGGAAACCGGCTACGGTGGTAACGGAGCTTCCGGCTACGGATTTGAACGTGTTGGCGATTGCATGGCCCATCGCACGCTCTTTGTCATCCGGGAAACGCTTTTTATTCTCCTCGAAACTGTTCAGCAGGAAGATGGAGTAGTCCATCGTAACACCAAGCTGCAGCACGGCGGTCAGCGCTTTTGTGATGTAGGAAGTCTCACCAAGAAACACGTTGCTTCCCAGGTTGTAAAGGATTGCAAGTCCGATACTTAACAGGAACAGGATCGGAACAACGAAGGAAGTCGATGTCAGCTCGATGACAACGAGGCTCAAAACTGCGGCGATGACAACGTAAACCGGCAGCTCTTTTAATGCTACGTTTTTGATATCGGTAACAACACCGGTCATACCGCCGATGAAGCACTGCTCGTTCGCAATTTTACGAAGATCCTCGATTGCCTCCATGGAGTCATCGGAAGAAGTCGTATTGTCGAACAGAACGAGCATCATGGTTGCATCCCCATTGTAGAATGCTTTCCGGAGTTTTTCCGGGATCATCTCAACCGGCACGCTGATGTCTGCCACATCGTCATACCATAAAACTTCTTTTACGTGGTTTACCTGCTCGAATTTTTCTTCGAGTTTCTGTACGTCCTTCATTTCCATGTTTTCCACGACAACCATGGAGAACGCACCCATGCCGTATTCATCTACCAGAATGTCCTGTCCTTTTACAGTTTCCAGATGCTCCGGCAGATAGCTGAGCAGATCATAGTTTACTTTCGTTGCTGCCATTCCGATGACTGACGGAATAATCAGCAGAAATCCAATGATCAGCATCAGAATCCTGTGCTTGGCAATCCATTTGCCAACTTTAACCATTTTCATTCATCTCCTCTGATTCATTTTTAACTTGTTTTTCTAGTACCACATCTTACAACTTAAATGACTATTAGTCAATATTTGAAATGGCAAAAAATGAATTTTGGTCATTTTTTGTTTACTTTTACAAAAAATAACGGAAATCGGAAATGGGAATCGTTGATTTTTCTGCGCATCAAAAAAGAGTGCCTGGCTCCTTCGTCCTGACACTCTTTTTTATGCATTTTTTTATTTCACTTCAACCAGCTCAATCTCAAAATTCAGCTCTTTTCCAGCCATCTCATGGTTGGCATCAAACGTGATATTGGTCTCGTCTTTTGCGGTAACTTTTACCGGGAACGGCTGGCCGTACTGGTTCTGCAGATAAACCTGCTGTCCGACCTCTACTTCCTCTGCTCCCGGAAGCTGTGCGATCGCAACGGTAAAAATTGCGTTCGGATCCGGCATTCCGTAAGCCTCCTCCGGCATCAGATGGATGTTGACTTTTTCGCCGACTTCCATCTCTGCAACGGCTGCATCGAAGCCGCGGATCATCTGGCCCACACCGCAGATGAACTCGAGCGGTTCGCCGCGGTCGTAGGAAGAATCAAACTGGGTTCCATCGTTGAAGGTTCCTCTGTAGTGGGTACGGCAGGTTTTTCCGACATTCTTACCTTCCATAACCGGAGTCGGTGCACCGCATCCGCCGCCGCAGGTTCCGCAGGAACCGCCGCAGGAGCTCTCCTCTTCCTCATGGCTTCCGCAGTGGTCGCCGCAGGAATGGCCTTCCTCGTGATCGTGGTGATCGCAGGTTGCACCCGCAGATGTGAGCGTTCCGTTTAAGTAAGCTTCCACCGCTGCATCCACATCTCCCTCTGCTCCGGAGCAAAGTTCCACGCCTGCCTCGGCAAGTGCCGCCTGTGCTCCGCCGCCAATGCCGCCGCAGATCAGGACATTCACGCCCTGGTCAGAAAGAAGGCCTGCCAGTGCTCCGTGACCGGTTCCGTTTGATCCGATCACTTCGCTGGAAACCACTTTATTGTCTTCTACTTCATAAACTTTAAAGTTCTCTGTTTTTCCAAAGTGCTGGAAAATATTCCCGTTATCGTATGTAACTGCAATTTTCATCTAACTAAATCCTCCGTAGTTTTTTTCTTACGCCTCTTTTTCCTGCATAAAGGCTTCAATCTGGTCTGGATCACGCATCAGATTCTCGGAAAGAACCTCGCATCCGTCCTCTGTAATCAGGATATCATCCTCGATCCGGATTCCGATCTCCCACTCGTCAATATAAAGACCCGGCTCATCGGTGATGATGGCGCCTGGACGCAGCTTGTCGTTCCATGCCGCGGTCACATCGTGTACATCAATGCCGAGGTGATGGGAAACGCCGTGCATGTAATAGGTTCCGACATCCTCTTTCTTCTCGATCAGGCCAAGTTTCACACAGCCCTCGCCGAGAACATCCTTTGCGATATCGTCGAGCTCTTTTAATGTCATACCCGGTTTTGCTGCTTTTGCAACGGCGCGGTTTGCTGCCAGAACAACGTCGTAAACCTGTCTCTGACGGTCCGTATATTTTCCGTTGACTGGATACGTTCTGGTGATATCTGCGCAGTAGCCCTGGAATTTTGCTCCGAGGTCCATCAGAAGCAGGGTCTCATCCTCGCACACGTCACGGTTGGTATCGTAGTGCAGCATCGTTCCGTTTGCACCGCTTCCTGCGATCGTCGGGAATGCGGTTCCGTCTGCTCCCTCGTGGAAAATCTTGTACTCGAAATCAGCCTGTGCCTGATACTCGGTGCAGCCCGGTTTCAGATTCTTCATCACGAATTTCAGCGCGTCGTCGGTGATCTTGATTGCCTGGCGGACGAGAGCGATCTCATCCTCATCTTTCTGCATCCGCAGTGCTGCGATGACAGGAGCAATGTTTTTAATCGGTCTGCCTGGAAATTTCTTTGCGAACTCCTCTGCCTTTACCATGTTGTAATCCGGCAGATCCTCGACCTGATAGCGGTAGCAGTCGAAATACAGGGTTCCGATATCCTCGCGTGCCATCAGACGATTTACCATGCCCTCAAAGGAATCCAGGAAACGAACGTCATCGATTCCGGTGATCTCCTGTGCCTCGGATACGGTTACTTTTCTTCCAAACCATCTCTCCTGGTTCAGATCCGCTTCCTCGATAAACAGAATGGATTTCTCCTCTTTTGCGGTCTTTTTCATCATCAGGATCATGTGATCTCTGCGAAGGCCGGTCAGATAGAAAAAGTTGCGGTTTGCTTCAAACGGCAGATATTCGTCTGCGCTGACATGCAGCTCGATTCCGGAAAACAAAAGCAGTGCGGAATCCTGGTCCATTTTATCAAAAACCTGTTTTCTTCTTTCTGTAAAGTTCATCTGTCTTTCCTCACTTTCTTTTAGAGCCTGCCAAGATCTGTTTTCGGCTCCTCTACTAAGATAACACGTTCGTGCTTTTTTTCCTACCTTTTTCCTGCTTTTCTGTGAAAATTCTTATTTTATTCCGCACTTTCCAGTCCTTTGACAACTTCCAACGCTTTTTCGAGCTGCACATCGCTCGTCGCGTCATCCGGCAGCTCCACCTCGACATCCGGCGTAATGCCGACCTTGTGGATGTCGTTTCCGAGCGGCGTGTAATAATGGGCAATCGTCAGCTTCACCACGCTGCCGTCCGAGAGCTGGAATGTATTCTGGACAATGCCTTTTCCGAATGTCGTCGTTCCGACAATCGTTCCGATGCCGTAATCTTTGACTGCTCCCGTGAAGATTTCTGCCGCACTTGCCGTATTTTCATTGACCAGCACGACGAGTGGAATCGAGATCGGGGTATCGCCGTCGCAGGTATACTCTTCCCGTTTTCCATTTTTATCCTCGGTATACACGATGAGTCCCTCCGGCAGGATCTGGCGCAGGGTGTCGCAGACTGCCGTCACGAGGCCGCCCGGATTGCCGCGCAGATCGATGATCAGGCGCTCCATGCCCTGATCCTGCAGTGACTGGTATGCTTTCTGGAACTGCTCGGAGGTAAGCCCTGTAAACTCGCTGATGGCCAGATAGCCGATCTTGTCGTCCAGCATTTTACCGTCTGCCACAATCGCCGCAAGCTTCTCTTTTTCGACTTCCGTTTCAATCAGATCCGCCTCGCCTTCCCGCTCGATGGAAAGCGTCACGGTGTCGTTCTCGCTGTTTTTCAGAAGACCGACCGCATCGTTGAGGCTTAAGCCTTCGAGTGTCTGCCCGTCAATCTTCACAATACGGTCATCCGCCTGAATACCGGCCTTCGCCGCCGGGGTATCGTCCTGTACGCCGGTGACCTGCAGCTTATCGCCGTCCAGCGTCACCGTAATACCGATGCCCTGATAGTAACCCTCCTGCGCTGTCTTGATCGCTTCGTATTCCTCTTTCGTGTAATACGTAGAATACTTGTCGCCGAGGCCGCTGATCAGCCCTTTATACATTGCATTCGACAGCTCTGTGTCATCCACATCGCCCGCGTAAAGCTGGCTGATCATCGCTTTGATCGCCGCCGTCTTCCGCCACGACCAGAAGCCGCCGGGGTGGTCCGCACTGCTTCCCGGCCAAAGAAACGTTGTTCCGACAAGCACGATCATTACAATCGCCAGCATGGAAATCATGCCCGCAAAGTAGCTCTTCCGCATCTCATTTTTTCGGTTTTTCTTTCTGTTTCTGCGCTTTTTCGGTTTTTCCTGCTCTGCCGCTTTTACGCCCTCTTTTTCTTCCTTCATCAGTTCTTCCAAAATATGCCTCCCAATCGAAAGATCCCGGAATCTTTTGACGGATTCCGGGACTTATTTTTACTTTATTATATTGTCTAATCCTATCAGACTTTCAAGTGTTTTCGAATCGTAAAGATACTGCCGACAAGTCCGATTCCCATACCGAGAATGAGTCCGACCGGAAGCAGAATCCGGAATACGGCCGATACCGGCATGAATGCCATAAAGTTCGACAGTACGCTGAACTCCGTCATAACGTAGCTGATGACTCTGTTGTATACAACGTACAGCAGCCCCAGCGGAATCGCTGCTCCGACAAGACCGATCAGGATACCCTCGATCAGGAACGGAGCCCTTACAAACAGGTTCGTCGCACCGATCAGCTTCATGATACCGATCTCCTCTTTCCGGACCGAAATACCGATCGTGACGGTATTGCTGATCAGGAAAACAGATACGGCAAGAAGAATCAGGATGATCGCGATGGAAACGTAGCCAATGACACGGTTCATCGTCGTCAACGTTGTTGTTGCACCCTCGGCCTGTTTAACCTCACGGACACCGTCCAGCGAGCGGATATACTCAGCCAGTGCATCCTGCGTCTCTACCTGGTATACGTAAACCTCGTAGTGAGCAGAAGTTGCGAGCGGGTTGTCGTTTGGCTTAAAGCCGTCCTTGTATTCCTCTTTTCCTTCGAAATACTGTTTTGCAAAGTTTTCCCACGTCTCATCCGCGGAAACATACTTACATTCCTTGACCACATCGGTCTTGGCCTTGATCTCCGTTCCGATCTCATCGATCGTCGCCTGATCCACATCTTCGTTGAAGAAGACGGTCATGGATACGTCTGTCTCGGCATTTTTTACGATGTAGTTAAAGTTGATGACAACCGCAAAGAAGATACCGAAAAGAAAGATACAGGCTCCCATGGTTGCGATGGATGCCAGCGAGAACATCTTGTTTCTCCAGATGTTTTTGACACCCTGTTTGATGCTGTAGCCCAGTGTACTAAACCTCATGGTACTCGCCCTCCTTCTCATCGCTGACTACCACGCCTTTTCGCATGGTAATAACGCGTTTTTTCATGGAGTTGACGATCTCACGGTTGTGGGTTACCACAAGAACGGTCGTTCCTCTGTTGTTGATTTCCTCCAGGAGCTTCATAATCTCCATGGAGTTTCCCGGGTCCAGGTTTCCGGTCGGCTCGTCCGCAATAAGGATGTCAGGCCGGTTGACAATGGCTCTTGCCACGGCAACTCGCTGCTGCTCTCCTCCGGAAAGCTCCTTCGGGAAGGATTTGTACTTCTCTGCCAGTCCGACCAGCGTCAGGACTTCCGGCACGCGCTTTTTGATGACGCGGTTCGGTTTCTCGATGACACGCTGTGCGAATGCTACGTTTTCATAGACATTCCGGTCTTTTAAAAGGCGGAAATCCTGGAATACGACGCCGACACCGCGGCGGTATTTCGGCACTCTCCAGCGTTTCATTTTATTTAAGATCTGTCCGTTTACCTTAATGGTACCGGATGTGGGCTCGAGTTCTTTCAAAAGGAGCTTGATCAGCGTCGATTTTCCAGAACCGCTGTTTCCCACGATAAAGACGAATTCCCCCTTCTCGATGTGTAAGGATACGTTGTTGACGGCCGGCTGGCCTTTCGCGTAACTCTTACTTACACTATCCAATGTTATCATGCAATTCCTCCTTCAAGGGTTCTCGCTTAATAATCGAGCGTTTCCATGTATTTCATGTACTGCACAACCATAAGCGCAATCTTGAATGTGATCGCATCTTCAAAAACTCTAAGATCGAGTCCCGTGCTCTTCTGCAGCTTATCCAGCCGATAGACAAGGGTATTTCGGTGTATATAAAGCTGTCTCGAGGTTTCCGAGACATTCAGAGAATTTTCAAAGAATTTATTGATCGTTGTCAGTGTCTCCTCATCAAAGTCATCCGGAAGCTGGTAAATCAGACGGCCGATACCCAGTGAGCTGTATGCATAGATATCATTCTCAGCGGAGAAGATTTTTCCGACGTCCATCGCCATTCTGGCTTCTTTGTAGGAACGCGATACTTCTTTGATCTCCTTGACAATGGTACCGTAAGCAACGTGGGTTTTCCCCTCCTCATCTCTTCCTGCTGCTTCCAGAATGGTGGCTGCCACTTTGTTCATCTGGGCATAATCCTCACCTGGAGCAAGTTCTTTTACGATGATGATGTTTTTCTCATCAACTGCAGTTATAAAGTCACCGGATTTGGTACCGAGCAGACTCTTGACGCTCTCGAGCGCCCCGCTGTTCTTATCCGGATTTGTCTCAAGAATAAATACAAGGCGGCGTGCTTCCACTTCAATATGTAACTTCTTCGCCCTGTTGTAGATGTCGACCAGCAGCAGGTTGTCGAGCAGCAGATTCTTGATAAAGTTGTCTTTATCGAAGCGCTCCTTGTATGCGGTAAGGAGGCCCTGAATCTGGAAGGTAACCATTTTCCCGATCAGGTGAATGTCATCGTTTCCGCCTTTTACAACCAGAATGTACTCCAGCTGGTGTTCATCGTATACTTTAAAAAACTGATAATTTTTCATGGTCTGGGAATCTGCCTGAGACTGCGCAAACGTTACAATATCATTTTGGCTGATCTCAACCTCCGGAAAAGTTGTTACCAGAACTTTTCCTTCTATATCAGTCACGCAGAGTTCGACACGCGAAATGTTTTTGATTCCCTCAATGGTACTCTGTAAAATCTGATTTGAAATCATATTTTCTTCCCTCTTTCATCCTATAGTTTGTCTCCGGCTGCACCCGCTTTCATTGCCAGGCATATCCACACCCCCATGGTTCTGCTCCTGATGCAAAGTACCTCACAGATATACTTATTTTAATACAAAATAGACAAAAAAGGAAGAGAAAACACAACATTTATACCACAAAATACGTAAAAAGGTCAGGAGAAATCCGTCTGGAAGCCCTCTCCTAAGACCTCTCTTGCATCCGACACAACGACAAACGCGTCCGGATCGATCGTTCCTACGATCTGTTTGAGCTGCGGGATCTGTTTTTTGCCCACAACACAGAATACCATCATACGCTCTTCGCCCGTGTACATTCCCTTGATGTGGATGCCGGACGCGCCGCGGTCGAGTTCTTCCATGAGCTCATCGGCTACCTGCTCCGGATGCGCGGTAATGATAAACGCGGATTTCGCATAATTCATACCTTCCATCAGGGCATCCGTCATTTTCGTCGTCACGTAGATTGCCACGATCGCATAGAGCGAAGCGTGGATACCGAAGACAAAAATACCGGCGATGACGATGATTCCATCAAGCACCTGCATAACCTGTGCAACGGAATAGTGGCGCAGCTTTCTCTGGATCAGAGCCGCCATCATATCCGTTCCGCCCGTCGTACCGTTTCCGATGAAGACGAGGCCGATGCCTGCTCCCATCAGAACGCCGCCGAACAGTGCGGAAAGCATCCTGTCATCCGGCACCAGCTGCAGCACCGGGAGAACGGCAATCCAGAACGTATTCATCAGGGTTCCGAAGATGGTTTTCACCAGAAAATCGCGGCTCATGCGGATTCCGAACAGAAAGAGCGGAATGTTCAGCACAAGGTTCGTCACCCAGAGCGGAACTCCTTTTCCGAACAGCATCTGGCTCAGTTGTTTGATGACGATTGCAAGACCGGAAAATCCTCCGGTAACAAGCCCCGCCGGGTCGTAAATCGAGCTGGTCGCAACCGCCATGACCGCGGTTCCCAGCGTAATCAGCAGATAATCTCTCCACTGCTGTTTGTTCCGTATCCAGTTCATGAACTTCAACCGTCCTTTTCGCTGTTATATTTTGTTACCATCCACTTGAACGTATTCTTCTTTAGCAGAGTTCCCCACCAGCTCGTTTTTATACCGGCCTCGTTCTGCAGTGTTGAGTGTTCGCCAAGGCTCAGCCAGATTTTCGCGCTGATTTTGCTGCTGTTTTCCAGAACGAAACGATCCTGCCGCGTTCCTGCAAGGCCGCTCACAATCACGTCCGTCGTCTGGCTGTTGATCTCGTTGACCAGGCTGTCAAACGCGGATTCCTCCAGCGTCTCGACGACAGCACCGCCTCCGATCTCAATGCCGGGATACGTTTCTGTCAGATATTTCTGCAGTGTCTGCAGTTCTTCCTCAGTGTCGCCCAGTACGAAAATCCGGCTTTTCGTCTGAATCAGTCCCCAGAAAAAACGGGCGATGAACTCGTTCGTCTCCACTTCCTCATAGGACGGCGTCTCCGGGGCAATTCCTGCTGCCTCCAGCACCTCGGTTTCCCCGATGACCGTCAGATCCAGATCTTCGATATACTGTTTCCACGTCGGTTCCTTGCTCGCCTGCATCAGCATCTGCATCGTCACAATCCCGATGGTGTTCAGCTTATCATTCGAGAGGTATTCCTCCACAATCTCCATCGCCGCATCAACGTGGTAATGTTTCAGCTTCACACCTAAAATTTCCAGTTCTGCATTCATAGTTCTGTATGCTTCTGTTTTTCTCCGAAATTCCAGAAGCGTTTCCTCCATGTTTTCCTGCCGCTTGTTCCGGCAGCGCTGTCCGCCCTTTTCTTCTGGCAACAGCTAATCCCCATTATACTAAAAAAAGAGGCTGTTGTCAAAAACAGCCTCTTTTTCTGCCCTGTTTTCACAGAATTTTTACAATTTATCGGACCGTCTGCGGATTAAACCTCAAACATCAGATCGCCGTAAGACGGCATCGGCCACATCTCTTTGTCTACGATCATCTCCAGTTTGTCAACCGGTGCACGGAGTGCCTCCATAGCCGGAGCAACTTTCTCGTAGTAGTATTTTGCTTTTGCTTCGCCGTCTTCCATCTCGCATCCTGCATTCTCGATTGCGATCAGCTCGTCGAGTGCTTTCTGGGTCTCCTCAAGCAGTGCACTTGTCTCGTTCAGCAGATTCTTCTGTACACCAACTGCCGTAACACCTGCTGCGGTGATGGTGTTGATGGATCCAGCCAGGGAAGTCGCATATTTGATGACTGCCGGGATGATCTGTTTGCTTGCCATGTCGATCATGGTCTTTGCTTCGATGTTGATGGTCTTTGCATAGTTCTCGAATTTAACTTCTGCACGGGATACCAGCTCTGCCTCGGTGAATACTTTGAAATCGCCGAACAGTTTGATTGCGGTATCAGTGGTCAGTGCCGGGATTGCGTACACCATGGATTTGATGTTCGGAAGTCCTCTTCTCTCTGCCTCAGCTAACCACTCATCTGCATATCCGTCGCCATTGAAGATGATTCTCTGATGCTCACTTAAGTTCTTCTTGATCAGATCATGGACAGCGTCCTCGAAGTTTTCAGCGCCTTCCAGTACATCGCATGCATCGCGGAATGCTTCTGCAACGATGGTGTTCAGTACGATGTTCGGAGCTGCAACGGAGTCACGGGAACCAACCATACGGAACTCGAATTTGTTTCCGGTGAAGGCGAACGGTGAGGTTCTGTTACGGTCGGTAGCGTCTTTCTTGAGATCCGGAAGCGTCTTAACACCAGTCTCCAGAACGCCCTCTTTTTTACTCTTGGTTGCATTTCCGGTGCTGATCAGCTGCTCAACAACGTCCTCCAGCTGCTCGCCAAGGAATACGGAAATGATGGCCGGCGGCGCCTCGTTGGCTCCCAGTCTGTGATCGTTTCCTGGATCGGCTGCGGACTCACGGAGCAGATCTGCGTGAACATCAACAGCTTTCAGGACGCAGCTTAACACAAGCAGGAACTGAATGTTCTCGTGCGGTGTTTTGCCCGGCTCAAGAAGGTTGATGCCGTCATCTGTGGTGATGGACCAGTTGTTATGTTTTCCGGAACCGTTGACACCTGCGAACGGTTTCTCATGCAGCAGGCATTTCAGTCCGTGCTGGCATGCAATTCTCTTTAAGGTCTGCATTACGAGCTGGTTGTTGTCAACTGCTACATTTGCCTCGGAATAGATGGAAGCCAGCTCATGCTGTGCCGGTGCAACCTCATTGTGCTGTGTCTTTGCGGTAACGCCCATCTTCCACAGCTCAATGTTGACCTCCTTCATAAAGGAAGCAATTCTCTGACGGATGGTTCCGAAATAGTGATCGTCCATCTCCTGTCCTTTTGGAGGCATTGCGCCGAACAGGGTACGGCCGGTGTAGATCAGGTCTTTTCTCTGCAGGAATTTCTCTGCATCTACCAGGAAGTATTCCTGCTCCGGTCCTACAGAAGGAGTTACTTTCTTGGAAGTGGTGTTTCCGAACAGTTTTAACAGACGCAGGGACTGTACATTCAGAGCTTCCATGGAACGAAGAAGCGGTGTTTTCTGGTCAAGCGCCTCTCCTGTGTAGGAGCAGAATGCAGTCGGAATGCAGAGGGTTGCGCCTGCTGCGTCCTGACGAACGAAAGCCGGTGAGGTGCAGTCCCATGCTGTATATCCTCTTGCCTCAAAGGTAGCACGCAGTCCACCGGACGGGAAAGAAGATGCATCCGGCTCGCCTTTGATCAGCTCTTTACCGGAGAAGCTCATCAGTACTTTGCCGTTCGGCATCGGTGCTGTGATAAAAGAATCGTGCTTTTCTGCAGTTGTACCAGTCAGCGGCTGGAACCAGTGTGTATAGTGTGTTGCTCCTTTTTCAATTGCCCATTCTTTCATCTCATGTGCAATCGTATCTGCAGTAGCAAGATCCAGCTCACCGCCTTCTTCGATGATCTTTTTCAGCTTCTTGTAAACATTTTTTGGAAGACGTTCCTGCATTACAGTGTCATTGAATACATTTTCGCCAAAGATTTTGGCCGGATTTACATATTCTCCCATTTTCTTTCTTCCTTTCCATTTGTGAATTTTGCGATGCGACCTTCCCGCCGGACTCTAAAAAGGTCCTGATACAAGAAAAAGGGGTTCTCAAAAAGCAGCTAAGGAAAGCTAAGTTTTTGTAGAACGCCCTTGTTTTACATTCGCATATGGATTTGATTTCCAACTGATACTAAAATAACTCAAAAACTTAAAAAACGCAAGTGCTTTTTTGAACTCAGTCCCTTTTTCGTATTATTTTACAAAACTTTCCTAATTCAGGCGAAAAAATTAGCGGATTCGATGAAAGCTTTCGCGGCAGTCGTCAAGGTCTCGTGCAAGCACGGACTTTGACTCGTTGCTCGCGAAAAAAAATACTGTGCGGACCCTGAGGGGGAA
>OIBR01000484.1_pt1 | contig 13264 bp, 10 predicted proteins | sample 1581101 | NCBI WGS metagenome assembly OIBR01 (sample SAMEA3882522, study PRJEB24775) | human gut metagenome | biome: human-associated habitat; feature: intestine environment; material: feces | place: Netherlands | collected 2009/2010
GGAATCGGCCTTTCATTCTATATGAATCCGCGGCTGGCATTTGTATTCCTTGTATGTACCCCGCTTCTTGGCTTTATTCTCTCCCTGATTGTGCGGAGAGTTGCCCCGATGTACACAAAACTGCAGTCCATGGTGGACCGCCTGAACAACGTTGTCCAGGAGGGGCTGACCGCGATCCGTGCCGTCAAAGCTTTCGTGCGGGATGAGTACGAGGAAGACAAATTCAACGAGGTCAACACCGACCTGACCGCAGCGAGCGAGCAGACGTTCCACTACGCCGTGCTGAATCTGCCGGCATTTCAGGGCGTCATGTATACCGCGATCGTGCTGATTCTGTGGTTCGGCGGAAATATGATTCTGAAAAAACAGCTTGCCGTCGGAAACCTGACCGGATTTCTAAGCTACGTCATGCAGGTCATGAACTCGATGATGATGATTGCAAACGTCTTCCTGCTCCTGACCCGTTCTATGGCGAGCGCACACCGGATTGTCGAGGTGCTCGATGAGAAAATTGTGCTCACCTCGCCGGAAAATGGTGTAACAGAAGTGACAGAGGGCAGCGTGGAGTTTGACAACGTATCGTTTAAATACAAAGAAGAAGCAAAAGAGTACGCACTCTCCGATGTTACGCTGAAGATCAAAGCCGGTCAGACGGTAGGAATCCTCGGAGGAACAGGTTCTTCGAAAACGACGCTGGTGCAGCTCATTCCGCGTCTGTATGACACCAGCCGCGGCACCGTCCGCGTCGGCGGAAAGGATGTGCGCGCGTACGATCTTGCCGCTCTCCGCGATGCAGTCAATATCATTCTGCAGAAAAACGTGCTGTTCTCCGGAACCGTGCGTGAAAACCTGAAATGGGGCAATGCGGATGCATCCGATGAGGAGATCTGGGAAGCATGCCGCGCGGCGTGTGCGGATGAATTTTTGAACCGCATGCCGGACGGCCTCGACACCGTGCTCGAGCAGGGCGCAAGCAACCTCTCCGGAGGCCAGAAGCAGCGTCTCTGCATCGCGCGTGCGCTGATCGGAAAGGCGAAAATTCTGATTTTTGATGATTCCACGAGTGCTGTCGATACAGCGACGGAGAAAAAGATTCGGGAAGCGCTGGCGGCGCGGAAGGATGTTACAAAGATTATCATCGCACAGAGAGTAACATCCGTTATGAATACGGATCAGATCATCATTCTTGATGACGGAAAAGTACACCGGATCGGCACGCACGCTGAACTGCTGGCGGATGACCCGATTTATCAGGAAATTTACGCCTCACAGATGAAAGGAGGAGACGAAAATGGCAGCGAGAGCTTATAGCGGAAAGAAACCAAAGAACCTGAAACACACGCTGCGCGTCTTCCTGTCTTATCTGGGACGGCACAAAAAAATGCTCGCAGTCGTAGCGGTACTGGTAACAATCAGCGCGGGAGCCAACCTCCTTGGAACGTATATGATCCGCCCGGTTGTCAACGGACTGGCGGACGGAGATGTGCACACACTGCTGTGCGGCGTGCTGATTACGGCACTTATTTTCGGGTGCGGCGCACTCGCAGCATACGGCTACACGCAGACCATGGTAAAAGCAGCACAGCAGGTTGTCTTTGATATCCGCCGCGATCTGTTCGAACACGTCCAGACACTGCCGCTGCAGTTCTTCGACAGCAGACGCCACGGCGATATCATGAGTCTTTTCACGAACGATATCGACACGATGGCAGATGCCCTGAACAACAGTTTTGCGATGGTTATCCAGAGCTTCATCCAGATTGTGGGAACACTGACCTTGCTGTATATCCTGAACTGGCGGCTCTCGCTGATTGTAACAGTGTGCTACGGTATCATGTTCTGGTATATCAAGTTCAGCGGAAAGCGCAGCAAGGGTTATTATACGAAGCAGCAGAACAGCCTCGGAGAACTGAATGGTTATATTGAGGAGCTGATCACCGGACAGAAAGTCGTCAAGGTGTTCCACCACGAAGAAGAGAGCTTTACGGAATTCTGCAAAAAGAATGAGGAGCTCCGGAAAGCGGGAACCGGCGCGCAGGGGTATGCGGCGACGATGGTTCCTGTCGTTGTCAGCATTTCGTATGTCAATTATGCGATTGTGGCAGTGCTCGGCGGCCTTCTCGCCCTGCACGGAAAAGCCGATATCGGAAGCCTGGCAAGCTACCTTGTCTTTGTCCGCCAGGCGGCGCTTCCGATCAACCAGTTCACCCAGCAGAGCAACTTCCTTCTCTCAGCGCTCGCCGGTGCGGAGCGTGTCTTCGACGTGATGAGCCTGGAGCCGGAAATCGATGAGGGAAAAGTGGAACTGGTCAACGTAAAAGAAGAGAACGGCGCACTTGCCGTCTGCGAAGAGACAACAGGCCGCTGGGCATGGAAGCGCCCGGACGGAACGATGACGGAATTAAAGGGCGATGTGCGTTTTGAAAACGTGGATTTCGGCTACACGGCAGACCGTCTGATCTTAAAGAACATCAGCCTGTATGCCAAACCAGGCCAGAAAATTGCTTTTGTCGGTTCCACAGGAGCCGGAAAAACGACGATCACGAACCTGATCAACCGTTTCTACGACGTCCAGGGCGGTGCGGTTGTCTACGACGGCATTGACGTAAAAGATATCGAAAAAGACGCTCTGCGCCACTCCCTCGGTATCGTTCTGCAGGATACCCATCTGTTCACGGGAACCGTAGCAGAAAATATCCGTTTTGGAAAACTCGATGCCACGCAGGAAGAAATTGAACGTGCGGCCAAAATTGCGAATGCGGATTCCTTCATCCGCCGTCTGCCGAACGGCTACGACACGATGCTGACCTCCGACGGAGCCAACCTCTCCCAGGGCCAGCGCCAGCTTCTCGCGATTGCCCGTGCCGCCGTTGCCGATCCGCCGGTGCTGATTCTTGACGAGGCAACATCCTCCGTTGACACCAGAACCGAGGCGCTGATCGAAAAAGGAATGGACCAGCTCATGGAGGGCAGAACCGTATTTGTCATCGCCCACCGCTTAAGCACCGTGCGAAACGCCAATGCGATCATGGTGCTGGAGCAGGGAAATATCGTAGAGCGCGGCGACCACGACGCACTTCTGGCACAGAAAGGAAAATATTATCAGCTCTATCATGGAATGTTTGAGCTGAGTTAAAAAGAAAGGAGTAAAGAGTATGAGAAAATATAACCGTATTTTTCTGATCGTCCTGGATTCTCTCGGAATCGGGGCGATGGCGGATTCGGAGAAGTTTGGGGATGTCGGTGTCAATACTTTCGGCCACATCTGGGAGAGTCAGGGAGGCCTTGAAATCCCGAACCTGCGCCGCCTCGGCATGGGAAATCTCTGCGGTGTGACAGAGGATGAGGCAAAGGGTTACGCCAGAAGACTGAACGAGGCGAGCAACGGAAAAGACACCATGACCGGCCACTGGGAGATGATGGGAATTTACACGACAAAGCCGTTCGTTACGTTCACCGATCACGGATTTCCGAAAGAACTGATCGATGAGCTGGAAAAACGAACCGGCAGAAAGATCATCGGCAATAAGGCGGCGAGCGGAACGGAGATCCTCGATGAGCTGGCAGAGCGCGAGATCGAAAACGGAGAACTGATCGTCTATACCTCGGCGGATTCCGTACTGCAGATCTGCGGCAACGAGGAGACGATGGGACTGGAGACGCTGTATCATTACTGCGAGATTGCCCGTGAGCTGACCATGAAAGACGAGTGGAAAGTCGGCCGTGTCATTGCAAGACCGTACGTCGGAAAGAAAAAAGGAGAGTTCGTCCGCACCGCAAACCGTCACGACTACGCTGTCAAACCGACGGGAAAAACCGTGCTCAACGCGATGCAGGAGGCAGGATATGATGTCATCAGCATCGGAAAAATCAACGATATTTTCTGCGGCGAGGGCATCACGGAGAGTCTGAAATCCAAGAGCAGCGTCCACGGCATGGAGCAGACGATTGAGACGGCAGGAAAAGATTTTACCGGACTGTGCTTTGTCAACCTCGTCGATTTCGATGCACTCTGGGGCCACAGAAGAAACCCGGAAGGCTACGGAAAAGAGATTGAAAAATTCGATGTGAACCTTGGAAAGCTGCTGGAGCAGTTAAAAGACGACGATCTGCTCCTGATCACGGCAGACCACGGCAACGACCCGACTTATACCGGAACGGACCACACCAGAGAACAGGTGCCGCTCCTTGCGTACTCACCGTCTATGAAGGAGAGCGGCCTTCAGGAGACGAAGGACACCTTTGCCGTGATCGGCGCATCCGTTGCAGAAAACTTCGGCGTGGAAATGCCGGAGGGCACGATCGGAACGTCGATTCTCCCGGAATGGAAGTAACTGCTTGACACTGCAGCAGTTACGATATGTGGTAACCGTAGCGGAGATGGGAACCATCACAGAGGCGGCAAACCGGCTGTACATTTCCCAGCCGAGCCTTACAAATGCGATTCATGAACTTGAAAAAGAGATGAACCTTGTGATTTTCAAGCGGACAAACAAGGGAATCACCCTCTCGAAGGAGGGAGATGATTTTCTTGGCTACGCGCGTCAGGTGCTTGAGCAGGCGGCGATCCTGGAGGATAAGTACAAGGGAAAAGACGGCGGAAAGAAACAGTTTTGCGTGTCGACGCAGCATTACTCCTTTGCCGTCAATGCGTTTGTGGATCTGATCCAGAAATATGGACAGAAGGAGTACGATTTCAGCCTCCGGGAGACACAGACGTACGAGATCATCGAGGATGTGGCGCGGATGCGCAGCGAGATTGGGATTCTGTTTTTAAACGATTTTAACGAAAAGGTGCTGACGAAGCTTTTAAAAGCGCAGGAACTGGAATTTCATCTTCTGTTTGTCGCAAGGCCGCACGTTTTCATCAGCAGAAATCATCCGCTGGCACAGCAGACGGTGATCACCAACGAAGAACTCGAAGAATATCCGTACCTCTCGTTTGAGCAGGGTGAGCACAATTCGTTCTACTTTTCTGAGGAAATCTTTTCGGCATCGGAGCGGAAGAAAAACATCCGCGTGCGCGACCGTGCCACGCTGTTCAACCTTCTGATCGGCCTGAACGGATATACCGTGTGCAGCGGCGTGATCGACGAAAACCTGAATGGAAAGGACATTATCGCCGTTCCGCTCGCCGATGAGAGCGAAATGCGGATCGGCTACATCACACATAAAAAAGGAAGACGCAGCAGCATTGGCGTTGCGTACCTGGAATGTTTAAAAAAATATCTGGAGTAAACAAAGAACAGGCTGTCCATAACTTGAAACTATGGGCAACCTGTTTTTTTCAGTATTTTTCAAATCGGAAACTGTCGCGTATAATACAGTTTGTCGAAAGGACAACAAACACTTTGGATGAAAAAGAACAGGAAGAGGAGAAGGCTATGCAGACATCAGTGATTGGGTTTCCGAGAATCGGTACCCTGCGGGAATTAAAATTTGCTTCTGAAAAATATTTTCGGAACGAGATCAAAGCGGAGGAGCTGCTGCAGACAGCAAAAGATCTGCGGAAAGCACATTGGATGACACAGAAAGAGGCCGGAATTACGTTTATTTCCAGCAACGATTTTTCACATTACGATCTGGTACTCGATACGGCCGTACTGCTTGGAATCGTTCCAAAACGGTATCAGGAGCTGCAGTTATCCGCACTGGATACCTACTTTGCCATGGCAAGAGGATATCAGGGTACATCCGGTGATGTAAAAGCACTGGCAATGAAAAAATGGTTCAACACCAACTACCATTATATTGTACCGGAAGCAGAAGATGACACCGTCATCCATCTTTCCGCGTCCAAGCTTTTTGATGAGTATGCGGAGGCAAAAGAGCTTGGCATTGCGACAAAACCGGTTGTGATTGGAGCCTACACGATGCTGAAGCTTTGCAGATTCACCGGAGAAAAGAAAGCGGAGGATTTCATCGGGGATCTCACAGCAGCCTATCAGGAACTGCTGAAGGAGTGTCAGAAACAGCAGATTGCCTGGGTACAGTTTGATGAGCCGGCCCTTGTCCGCGATATGGATGCGCAGGATGTGGAGTTGTTCCACCGCCTTTATGACGCGGTTCTGCAGGAAAAAGGAAACTGCCGTGTTCTGGTGCAGACATATTTCGGTGATGTAAGGGATGTTTACCAGGATCTCACAGCAATGGATTTCGACGGAATCGGCCTTGATTTTCTGGAGGGAAAAGAGACGGTGCGCCTGATCGAAGCGTACGGCTTTCCGGCTGATAAAATCCTGTTTGCGGGACTTGTCAATGGAAAGAATATTTGGAAGAATCATTACGAGAAAACACTGCAGACGGTGAAAGGCCTGCAGGAAAAGAACATTTCTGTCGTACTTTCCACTTCCTGTTCTCTGCTTCATGTGCCTTACACGCTGAAGCATGAAACAAAGCTTCCAAAGGAATGCAGCGCTTATTTTGCTTTTGCGGAGGAAAAGCTGACGGAGCTGCAGGAACTTGGAGTTTTAGCAGACCTTGCGGACTATACAAAAGCGGAGAGTTATCAGAACAATCACAGACTTTTTGCGGAGAAGAGAGACTGTGAAAATGACGGGGTGCGTGAGCGCCTGTCCCGCATCACCGAACAGGATGCCGTACGTCTGCCGAAGCGGAGCGAGCGGCAGAAACTGCAGAAAGCGGAATTTGGCCTGCCGGAGTTTCCGGCCACAACGATCGGTTCCTTCCCGCAGACCAGGGATGTCAAAGCAAATCGTTCGGCTTACCGGAAAGGAGAAAAGACGAAGGAAGAGTACGAAGCCTTTAATCGTGCAAAAATTGCGGAGTGTGTTGCATGGCAGGAGGAGATCGGACTCGACGTGCTGGTACACGGCGAATATGAGAGAAATGATATGGTAGAGTACTTTGGCGAGGCGCTTGGCGGTTTCCTGTTCACAGAGAAGGGCTGGGTACAGTCGTATGGAACCCGCTGCGTAAAACCGCCGGTTATCTGGGGTGATGTATACCGTAAGAGTCCGATTACCGTTGCCTGGTCTGTTTATGCGCAGTCCCTGACGAAAAAAATCATGAAGGGAATGCTGAGCGGCCCGGTTACGATCCTCAACTGGTCGTTTCCGAGAGAAGATATCTCCATCAGGGAATCGATTTCTCAGATTGCCCTGGCGATCCGCGACGAGGTGCTCGATCTTGAGGCGAATGGAATCCGCATGATTCAGATCGACGAGGCTGCCCTTCGCGAGAAGCTGCCGCTGCGGAAATCAGACTGGTACAGCGAGTATCTTGATTTTGCCATCCCGGCATTCCGCCTGACACACAGCGGAGTCGAAGCGGAAACTCAGATTCACACCCATATGTGCTACAGTGAATTCACCGACATCATCCCGGCCATCGACGATATGGATGCGGATGTCATCACCTTTGAAGCATCGCGTTCGGATCTGCAGATTCTGGATTCCTTAAGAGAAAATCATTTTGAGACAGAGGTTGGACCTGGCGTTTATGACATTCATTCTCCGCGTGTTCCGTCTGTGGAGGAGATGGTGCAGAGCCTTACGGTGATGCTCACAAAAATTCCGAAAGAGAAACTGTGGGTCAACCCGGACTGCGGACTGAAAACAAGAGGTGTGCCGGAGGCAGATGCGAGCCTTCGGAATATGGTAAAAGCGGCAGAGAAAATCCGGAAAAAATTCAGTTAAATATTCAGCGAAGGCGGTAGGAGCCTTTGGATAGCTTCGTGAGCCGTCCCTCTTCCAGCAGTTTTTTTAAAACGCGCTGGAGCTGGCGGCGGCTGCAGTGGAGCTGCATGGCCATTTTTTCTACACCGGAAAAGGTCTGATCCGGGCAGCGCTTTGACAGATAGGAGAGGAATGCTTCCTCAAGCGTGGAAAAATTGGACTGAGAGCTGGAATAAAGCATCAGTTTTTCTGTGACGGAGGTTAAAAGATAACGTAAAAAGCGGTTGTCGTCAAGCAGAAACTCTTTGGCGGTGCCAAGCGGCAGGACAATGCAAAGCGCGGTGGTGCGTGCCTCAATCTGGTGCGTATCATCGCGCTTTCCGCAGAATTCCATATCGCCGATGCAGGTAAAGCTGTCGAGATAGCCGATCGGATAGCTGGTGCCGTCGGCGCGGTTGGCACTGATCTCAATGGAGCCGTTCACAAGAAATGAGAGATATTCCTCAGGGTTCAGTATGTCGAGGCGTTCTCCCTTTTCAAACTGGTACAGGGAAAAGGCGAGATCCGGGGTGTTAAAAAGCGACGGAATCTCATATTTCTGAAGATAAAAGTCCAGCAGAGCCGGATCAAAGATTCGTTTCATAGAAAAAATCCTCTCTTAAAGAATCTGTTTTTTCTTCCTTATTGTGACACATGACACAATAAAAAGCAAGAAAGTCTGCTAAAATACACGAGGACAAAAGGAAAGTTACAGTTCACTCAGCAGTGAAACGCTTGCTGTTTCGCCGCGTGAGAAAGTGATTCAGGAAAAAGTGAGAAAAGGGGAGTTTTCAAAATGGAAAATGAATTGTTTGAGAAAACCAAAGTGTCAAAAGCATATATGACGCTCGCGCTCCCGGTCGTGCTCGGCATGGTGGTATCGCTGATCTATAATATGGTAGATACCTTCTTCATCGCGCGGACCGGAAACACCGCACTGATCGCCGGCGTATCGCTCGGCACGCCGATTTTCACGCTGATGATCGCACTCGGAGACATCTTCGGTGTCGGCGGCAGCTCAGTCATTTCGCGTCTCTTCGGCAAAAAAGAGTACGAGGACGGAAGAAGGATCAGTGTATTCTGCTTTTATGCGGCGATTGCTGTCGGCATTGTGGTCAGCATCATCCTGCTTGCGGCCAAACAGCCGATTCTTGGTCTTCTCGGCTGCGATGAGACGACGTGGCAGTATGCGGGGGACTATTACCAGTGTCCAGCTGACACCGAACAACCTGGTGCGCACCGAAGGTTTTGCCAAAGCATCCATGATCGGAACGATGATCGGAGCCGTGGTCAACATCATTCTCGACCCGGTTTTTATCTACACCCTTGGTCTGGGAGCGGCAGGTGCTGCGATTGCTACGGTGCTTGGCAATATCTGCGGCGATATTTTCTATGTGATTTTTATAATAAAGAAATGCCGTTATCTCTCCGTCGATTTCCGGAAACTGAAAGTGACCGGCGCGGAAGTCCTCGCCGTCCTTGCGATCGGCATTCCGGCCTCTGTCACCAACTTCATGCAGAGCATCGGCGTGACGCTGACGAACCGCTTTTTACAGCCGTATGGAACAGATAAAGTCGCAGCGATGGGAATTGCCCTCAAAATCATCATGATCTCCGTTCTTGTCATGGTTGGCTTTGCTTTCGGCGGACAGCCACTGGTCGGATACAACTATGGCGCAAAGAACAAAAAACGTTTCAACGAGACAATCCGTTTTGCCTTCCTTCTGGAAGTGCTGACCGGTGCCGGAATGGCGATTGTGCTCGGTGCGGCGGCTCCGCTTCTGGTGGGACTGTTCTTAAAAGATGCCAGTGTAATCGCAGTCGCACAGCAGATTCTCCGTGTCCAGCTCATCGGCATGCCGTTTGTCGGTATTGTGCTTGCCTCCACCTGCATTTTCCAGGCGATTGGAAATGGGGCAGGCGCGCTGATTCTCTCTGCAGGACGTCAGGGCGTGATTTTTGCCATTGTCATTATCTGTGCATCAAAGATCGCCGGATTTTCCGGTGTTATTGCCTCCCAGCCGGTTTCGGATTTCCTGACGGCGCTTGTGGCAGTGATGATTCTGCTGCAGTGGAAGAAAAAAGCACTTGCAGATTAAAAATTTTGAAAAAAGCAGTAAAGCGGCTGCGGTCAGAGTTCCCAGGGTGGGAGCCGGCTGCAGCTGTTTTTGCGCATGCAGAAAATAAAACGATGTGCCCATGTCAAAAACACGTAAAAGTGACGAAAAACCGTCATGCAATTCGTCAGTATTACGGGATTGCATTCCGGGAGAACAAGATATAAAATGGCATGAGATTCGACAAAAAGGGGAAGCAAAAACATACGACAATAGGGAGGACATCACATGGCAACAAAGAAAAGTGCAGTAAAAGATCTGACAAACGGCAGCCCGGTAAAACTGATTCTGGGGTTTGCACTGCCGCTGCTGCTCGGCATGCTGTTCCAGCAGTTTTACAGCATGGTCGATACGATTATTGTAGGAAAATTCTTAGGCGCGAAAGCGCTCGCGGCTGTTGGCAGTACAGGTTCGATCAACTTCATGATCGTGGGATTCTGTATGGGAGTCTGCAACGGATTTGCGATTCCGGTTGCGCAGATGTTCGGTGCAGGAGATCGGAAAGCACTGTGCCGGTATGTAGGAAATGGAGCCGTCCTGGCCGGTATTCTTTCCGTGGTGATGACCGTTCTTGTCTGCATCTGGTGCCGCGACATTCTGATTCTGATGAAAACCCCGTCCGATATTCTGGACGGTGCATACGCTTACATCTTTGTTATTTTCCTCGGAATTCCGCTTATGGTGCTCTATAACCAGACATCAGCAATCATGCGGAGCCTCGGCGACAGCCGCTCCCCACTGATTTTCCTCGGTATCTCTTCAATACTGAATATCGTGCTAGATCTTGCTCTGGTCCGCCCGATGGGAGTAGCGGGAACCGCGTGGGCGACGATTATCGCGCAGGGAGTCTCTGGATTCCTGTGTCTCTTTTATATGAAGAAAAAATTCACCATCCTTGCTTTTACGAGAGAGGACTGGAAGCTGCACAAGCATTATGTGCTTAATCTGTGCAATATGGGAATCCCGATGGGACTGCAGTATTCAATCACCGCGATCGGAAGTGTTATTTTGCAGACCGCTGTCAACGGCCTTGGTTCCACTGCGGTTGCATCTGTTACGGCTGCCGGTAAAATTTCCATGTTCTGCTGCTGCCCGTTCGACGCGCTCGGCTCCACTATGGCGACGTATGCCGGACAGAACGTCGGTGCGAAGAAGATGGATCGTGTCAACACCGGTATTTTGACAAGTTCCATTATTGGAAGCGTGTATTCCGTGGTCATTTTAGGAGTTATGTTTCTGTGGTCCCGCCAGATTTCGCTTCTCTTTGTAGATGCATCCGAGACGGTCATCCTCGACCAGGCGCGTCAGATGCTGCTGATCAACATGGTATTTTACATTCCGCTGACCCTTGTCAATGTCGTACGCTTTACCGTGCAGGGCATGGGCTTCAGCAAATTTGCAATCCTTGCCGGCGTCTGCGAGATGATCGGCCGTTCGGTGGTAGCCTTTTTCCTGGTTCCGTATTTTGGTTACACCGCAGTCTGCTTCGCAAGCCCGGTGGCATGGATTCTCGCCGATCTGTTTCTCGTTCCGGCGTACCTGTACTGCGCAAAAACGCTTCGTTCTCTTTTTGAGAAAAATGCGCAGATGATGTAAGCCGTGCCGCAAGATGGACAAGCTGTTTCAATTCTGGTATAATGGAGCCTGGATTTTAGGAAAGCTGAAAAAGAATCCCATAGAAGAGAGGAAGATATCCTATGAAACAGTCGGTATTAGAATATAAGAAACTTCTGGAGCAGGAAGGCCTTCTGGTGGAATTTGCAGAGCCGGAAGGAAAAGAAGGAGAGGACAGACCAGTTACCCTCGTAACGTATTTTTCGGGCGGAGCGGATCAGGGAACGCTGTTTCTCTGCAAAGGAGCTGCATTCAAAGAGGCATACTTAAAAGACGCCGTAAACCGCGGTGCTGTTGCCTATGTAAGTGAAAAAAAATACGAAGCGGGAAAAGAAATTCCGGCACTCATCGTCAACGATGCCAGAAAAGCACAGTTTGTGCTGGGTGAGGCGTTTTACGATTATCCGGCAAAGTCGCTGCATGTCACGGCGCTGACCGGAACAAAAGGAAAGACAACGACAGCCTACTACCTGCAGTCGATGCTCGATGCCTGCCTGAAAAAACAGGGCGGAAACGGATGTGCACTGTTAAGTTCGATTGAATATTACGACGGAAAGACGAGAGAAGCATCAACGCTCACCACGCCGGAATCCCTGGAGCTGTGCCGCCATATGCGCAATGCCGTAGATGCAGGCCTTTCCCATATGGTGATGGAAGTATCCTCCCAGGCGCTCAAATACGAGAGAGTCGGAAACACGCATTTTGATACCGCCATTTTCCTGAACATTTCCAAGGACCACATCAGCCCGACGGAGCACAAGGATTTTGATGATTATTTCCAGTCGAAATTAAAGATCTTCGACCGCTGCACCTGCGCCTGCGTGAACCTGGACAGCGACCATATCGAGGAAATCCTGAAAGCTGCGGCAAAATGTGAGCGCGTCGTTACGTTTGGATCGAAAGAAAATGCTGTAATCCGCGTGAGTGATATCAAGCCGGGCAGAGGAAAATTCTATTTTCATGTGGCAGGACCGGATTTCTCGGAAGATTTTACCCTGCCGGTGCACGGAGTCTTCAATGTGGAGAATGCCGTAGCTGCCATTGCGGCTGCCTGGTCGATGGGAATCCCGGTTTCGCTGATCAAGGAAAGCCTCCTTGGCGTCACCGTTCCGGGAAGGATGGAGACGTACGAGAGCAGCGCGGGCGAGGTCACGGCGATCGTGGATTTCGCGCACAATGGCCTGAGTTTTGAAAAAATGTTTGATACCGTAGCACTCGAATACCCGGGAAGCCGCGTAAGCGTTGTGTTCGGAACCCCGGGCGGAAAAGCATTCAACCGCAGAAAAGATATGGGTGAGATTTCCGGAAAACGGGCGGACCGGATTTTCCTCGTACCGGATGATCCGGGAAACGAAGATCCGCAGGCGATCTGTGAGGAGATCGGCGGATACATAGCAAAGGAAGGTGCATCCTTCCAGATCCGCATGGACCGCGGAGCAGCAATCCGGGAGGCGATTCTTGGCGCCGTACCGGGAGAGGTTGTTCTGATCCTTGGAAAAGGCGCGGACGTGACGATGCACGTCGGAAACGGAAATGTGCCGTACCGGTCAGATGCCGTCTATGCAAAAGAGGCGCTTGCCGAATATGGAAATGCATTTGCCGAAGCGGCAACGGCCCGTGAAACAGAAGAATAGAAGCAAAAACAGAAAAAACAGAGCAAAAAAGACACGGAACAGAAAAATCCGTGTCTTTTTTTGCGTCTGGCGGCAGCAGAAACGAAAATCAGACAGGAAATTTGGCGGATACATCCTACAAAATGTAGAAAAGAAGGACAGAAACTAACACATATGACGAAAAGTTGTTAAAAATATAACGAACGAAAGTTAGAAATGTGAAACTGAACACAGAAAGCAAAAA
>OIBR01000489.1_pt1 | contig 13170 bp, 10 predicted proteins | sample 1581101 | NCBI WGS metagenome assembly OIBR01 (sample SAMEA3882522, study PRJEB24775) | human gut metagenome | biome: human-associated habitat; feature: intestine environment; material: feces | place: Netherlands | collected 2009/2010
CCATCGACTGCATGAAGCTGACACTGGCCGATGCAGGCATTGCCCCGGAGCAGGTGGATCACATCAACGCCCACGGCACCGGCACCCACATGAACGATGCCTGCGAGACGGCTGCCATCCATGCCGTGTTCGGTGAGCACGCAAAGCAGCTGACCGTGGTCAGCACCAAGAGCATGACCGGCCATCTGCTGGGCGGTGCGGGCGGCATCGAGGCCGTGTTCACGGCACTGGCCCTGCGAGACCAGTTTGCCCCGCCCACCATCCACTACGAGCAGCCTGATCCGGAATGCGATCTGGACTATGTGCCCAATGCAGGCCGTGCACAGGCCATGACCTACGCACTGAGCAACAGCCTGGGCTTTGGCGGGCACAACGCCTGCATCGCCCTGCGCAGATGGGAGGGCTGAGCCATGGCAGAACCGCGCACCGTGCGGGAGAACGCAAACACCCTGAACAGTGAGCAGATCGCAGCCCTTCTGCCCCACCGCTACCCCTTTGCCCTCGTGGACCGTATCCTGGACTATGAGCCGGGGCAGTGGGCCATTGGCCGCAAGTGCGTATCCCGCAATGAAGAATTCTTCTGCGGTCACTTCCCGGGCCAACCGGTCATGCCGGGGGTGCTGATCCTGGAAGCACTGGCCCAGACCGGAGCCGTGGCGGCGTTGAGCGTTCCCGAAAACAAAGGCAAACTGGCCCTCTTCGGCGGCATCAAGAATGCCCGCTTCCGCAAACAGGTCACCCCAGGGGATGTTCTTACGCTCCATTGTGAGCTGGTGGAACAGCGCGGCCCTGTGGGCATCGGGAAAGCGTCTGCTTATGTGGATGGCAAGTGCGCTGCCACAGCGGAGCTGACCTTTGTGCTGACCGAAGCAAACACAGGGGCTTAAGGCGCTTTGTGCGCAGCGGTCGCCCCCAATACCATATCGTATATAAAAGGCAGGATACCATCGCCATGATGATATCCTGCCTTTGTTCGTTCCTGTTTACCGTTCTGCATACTCTCGGCATAGAGAACATCTTGTGAAACAAAAAAGTACCCGAACCCTTTTTCGTAAAGAATCGGGTTCGGGTACAAACTGTATGGTGGACGGTACAGGACTCGAACCTGTGACCTCCTGCACGTCAAGCAGATGCTCTACCAGCTGAGCTAACCGTCCAGATGTCGTATCGACTTGAGTATGATACCACATTTTTTGCGCAATTGCAAGGGCTTTTTTGAAAAAAGTCTGCCTTTTCCGTTTTTTGCCCCGGAGGATTGGCGCAAAGGCCCCTTTGCGGGGGCTGGCAGAGGAGAGGTGCGCTCAGAGCGCCCGGCGGATGATGTCGTAGAGGATGGGCTTCATGTTGTCGATGTTGTCGGGCTTGCCCTCCAACACGGAGGTATAGCACACCGACATGCACATGCTGCCCAGGGCGGTGATGCGCTGGTAGATCTCCCGCTCGGTGCGGCCCGCCATCTCGGGGCTGCACATCACGATCTGGAGGACCTTGCGCATCAGCGGTTCGGCCTCGCCGCTGGCTTCGATCTGATCCAGCCCGGGCCAGACAAAGCTGCGCTCCAGGAAGCGGAGCATCAGGGTGTCCGCGCGCAGGGCTTCGATGATATGGTCAATGACAAAGATCATCTGGTCGGGGAAGCTGGTAAGCTCGGCGGCGTGCTGCTCGGCGGCGGCACAGGCGTTGTCCAGCAGCTGGTAGCTCACCCGGGCCAGCAGGGCCTGCGTGACTGAACCCTTATCGGCAAAATAGAGGTAGAATGTGCCCTTGCCCACCTTGGCGCGGGAGGTGATATCCTCCACGCTGGTCTTGGAGGTGCCCCGTTCCAGAAACAGCTCGTAAGCTGCATCCAGAAGCGCGCGGCGCTTTTCCTGTTTCTTTCCTTCCACGGTGCTCATAGCTTGCTGCATCCTCTTTTCTGACGTTGTTTTGTCGTGTAAACAATATTTTAGCAGGGAGAAGGGAAGAGCGCAAGAGCAAAAGCCCCCGGACAAGCTATACAATTTTTGCTTTGTGATAAGAAAACTGACTTTTGGTCATTTTTTGTCTTGACACCTTGCGTCGATTGGTTATAATAGTGCTTGCTCAGAAATGACCACGGGTCATTTTTAGGGCAGATCCAATCAACTTTCGTATGGAGGGTTCCCATGAAAAAGATCGCACAAGGCATCGTGCGTCTGCGCAAGCTGATCTTAACAGTAGCCGTGCTGCTGTTGATCCCTTCCGCAATCGGCGCGGTTGCTACCCGCATCAATTATGATGTCCTGACCTATCTGCCGCAGGAGCTCGACTCCATGATCGGCGAGGTAGCCCTTGAGGACGATTTCCATCTGGCCTCCACCGGTATGATCACGGTGGAAGGCCTGCCTACCAATGAACTGATCGCCATGAAGAAGGACATTGATGCGGTGCCCGGTGTCACACAGACCTTCTGGCTCAGCGATGTCATCGACCCCAGCATCCCCACCGAGATGCTGCCCGCGGATGTCCAGCAGTTCATGTTCGGCAAAAACGATTCCACCATGCTCATCGTCCGGTTTGATGCGCCCAGCGCCAGCGACGAGACGATGAACGCCGTCCAGCAGATCAAACAGGTGCTGCGGCACGACTGCTACTTTGGCGGCATGAGCGTCATCTTGCAGGATACCAAGGCACTGATCAATGAAGAAATGCCGCTGTACATCCTGTGCGCTGTGGGTGCCAGTATGCTGGTGCTGTTCCTCTCGCTGGAGAGCACCATCACGCCCGTACTGTTCATGCTGGGCCTGCTGTTCCCCATTGCGTACAACTTTGGCACCAACATCTTCCTGGGTCAGATCAGCTACATCACCCAGGCGCTTTCCACGGTGCTGCAGCTGGGCGTGACGATGGACTTCTCCATCTTCCTGCTCCACCGTTATCAGGAGGAAAAGGAACTCCGCTCCTCCAACGAGGAAGCCATGGTGACCGCCATCTGCAAGACCATGACCTCCATCACCGCTTCCTCCCTGACCACCATTGCGGGCTTCCTGGCACTGTGCGCCATGCGCCTGACGCTGGGCCGCGATATCGGTGTTGTTATGGCAAAGGGTGTGGCGCTGGGTGTCATCTGCACCATCGTCATCCTGCCTGCTTTGATCCTGACCTTTGATCAACAGGTCGAAAAGTACAAGCACCGCACCATCGTTCCCAAGCTGACCAAGCTCAGCTACTTTGTTTCCAAGCACGCAATGCCCATCGTGGTCGTCTTTCTTGTGCTGCTGGTGCCCTTTGTGGTGGCCCAGCAAAAGACCGAGGTCTACTACACCCTGTTCGACTCGCTGCCCCAGGATCTGACCGGTATCGTTGGCACCAACAAGCTGGGCGAGGACTTTGGCATGACCACCTCCCACTTTATTCTGGTGGATGAGGACCTGACCGCAACGCAGGTGTCTGACCTCTGCGATGAGCTCAAGGATGTGGACGGCATCACCCAGGTGGTGAGCCTGGATTCCATCACCGGTCCGGGCTTCCAGACCGAGCTGCTGCCCGACAGCGTGACCGAGATCCTGCAGTCCGGCGGCTACAAGCTTATTCTGGCCAACAGCTCCTATAAGACCGGTACCAATGCCATCAACAACCAGCTGACCGAGATGAACGACCTCATCAAGGCGGTTGACCCCAACGGTGTCATCACCGGTGAAGGTGCCATGACCAAAGACCTGATCGAGGTGGCAGACGTGGACTTCAAGAACGTCAACGTCTGGTCGATCATGGCAGTCGCTGCCATCATCCTGATCTCCTTCCGGAGCCTGTCCATCCCTGTGCTGCTGGTTGCCAGCATCGAGGCCGCCATCTCCATCAATATGGGTATCCCGTACTTCACCGGTACCCAGCTGCCCTTCATCGCCAGCATCGTCATCGGCACCATCCAGCTGGGCGCGACTGTGGACTACTCCATCCTGATGACCACCCGTTATCACGAGGAGCGCAGCTATGGCCGCACCCCGCAGGAAGCTGCCCAGCAGTCGCTGGAGCACTGCAGCCAGTCCATCCTGACCAGCGGCCTGACCTTCTTTGCCGCAACCGTCGGCGTGGCCGCCATCAGTAAGATGGAGCTGCTGCAGAGCATCTGCCGGCTCATCTCCCGCGGCGCACTGATCAGTATGGCTGTCATTCTGGTCGTTCTGCCCGCTGCCCTGATGCTGCTGGACTGGGTCATCCGCCACACCACCATGCACTGGCTGGTCCCTGAATCTTCCAACGCCAAGAAGTCTGATAAGGAGTAACTACCATGAAAAAATCGCTTCGTTTCGCCAGTGCGGCGCTGGCGCTGACTCTCGCCGCAGGCATGACCCTGCCCGCCTTTGCAGCCGCCAAGGCCGATTATTCCAAGGATGAGACCGTCTACGCCGTGATGAACGCCGACGGCTCCATCAAGTCCACCACCGTCAGCGAGCACCTGTACAGCGCTTCCGGCCTGTCCAATGTCACCGATGAGAGCACCCTGACCGATATCCAGAACACCGAGAGCGATGCCGCGTTCACCCAGGACGGCGAAAAGCTGGTCTGGAACACCGACGACACCGACGTGTACTATAAGGGCAATACCGACAAGGCCCTGCCCATCACCGCAAATGTCACCTATACGCTGGACGGCGTGACCGACAGCCTTGAGAACCTGATCGGCAAGAGCGGCCACTTGACCGTGACCGTTGACCTGACCAACAACGAGACCGGCACCGTGACCGTCAACGGCAAGGAGCGCACCGTTGTCACCCCGCTCATCACTGCTGTGGGCGTGATCTTTGGTCAGGACGCCACCAACCTGAGCGCCGAGCACGGAATGCTGGAATCTGCCGCCAAGAGCAGCGTGGCCGCTTTCGTCTGCCTGCCCGGCGTGAAGGACTCTCTGGACGGCCTGCTGCCCGATGACCTGTCCACTGTGGAGGATTATCTGCAGGACAGCGTCACCGTGGAAGCCGATGTCAAGAACCTGACCGCGCCGCAGGTCATGCTGGCCTGTGCCACCAACGCCGATGCGCTGGGCACCAATGCCTTTGACCTGAGCAGCCTCAACGAGCTGACCGATGGCATCAGCCAGCTGAACGATGCCATGAACCAGCTGATGGATGGTGCCGCCCAACTGGTGGACGGTGCTTCCCAGCTGGCCAACGGTACCCTGGCCCTGCTGGACGGCGCTTCTCAGCTGAACAGCGGCGTTTCTGCCCTGAACGATGGTCTGGGCCAGCTGACCAACGGTCTGGATACCCTGAGCTCCAATAACGCCGCCCTGCAGGCCGGTGCCCAGCAGGTGGCCGATGGCGTTCTGGCCTCTGCCAACAGCACCCTGATGGAGGGCGGCCTGATCGACACCCCCATGACCTGGGACAACTACGCTTCCGTCATTGACGAAGTGCTGACCATGAACGAAAAGACACTGGCCGCTGCCCGCAAGAAGATGGTGCGCACCGTCTGGGAGCAGGAGCCCAGCTTCAAGGACAGCCAGCTGGACATTGCCCTGTATCTCTCCGCAACCAAGACCAACCACGACCTGGAAGCTGCTCTGCGGCTGATGCAGAGCTACGACCCCTCCATGTTCAGCGCCATGCTTGATCTGAGCACTGCCAGCGCCAAGCAGACTGTGCATGACGAGCTGAAGTATCAGGCTGAGAACAGCCAGGATATCGCAGATGTCCGTGCCCTGAAGAACAGCCTGGCGCAGATCCAGTATTTCGTGTCCAGTGTCAACCAGTACACCAACGGTGTTGCCACCGCCGCTGACGGTGCCCACTCCGCAAAGGACGGTGCCGCCCAGCTGGCCGATGGCACCAAGACCCTGTATGACGGCGTGACCACCCTGAATGATGGCGCAGGCCAGCTCAGCGATGGCACGGTCCGGCTGAACGATGGCCTGAACCAGTTCAATGAGGAGGGTATCTCCAAGCTGACCGGCGCTCTGGACGAGGAGCAGATCCATGGCCTGAAGACCGTGCTGGACGAGATGACCAGCCGTCTGGAGGACTACACCAGCTTTGCCGGTAAGTCCGAGGATGCTTCCGGCAGCGTGAAGTTCGTCTATAAGACCGGTGAGACGGTCGCCGCTGCGGATGTTACCGCCCAGACCACCGCCGATGTGCAGGAAGGCAACTTCTTCACCCGCCTGTGGCAGCGGATCGTGAACCTGTTCAAGTTCTGAAAAAACGGCGTGCCTGCTTGACAAGCCGCCGGAGATTGACTATACTACAAATAGATTCGTCAAGAAAAATGACCGCTCAGGCACTGAAACGTTGAGGCGGTCATTTTTTATGCCAATTTTAAGGAGACCACAGCATGGCAGAGAGGGGATTGTATCCGGACGGGGAACAGCGCCGCCGCATCATGGATTTTATTATGGCGGCCGGTCAGACCCTTTTGGAGAACGGGGCAGAGGTGTTCCGGGTGGAGCAGACCATGGAGATCATGGCGGCCAGCTTCCACCTGCGGGAGTTCCATGTCTATGTGCTGACCAACGGCATTTTTGCCAGTGCAGGCACGGCGGAGATGAGCGAGGTGCGCAACGTGCCCACCCGTACCACCCACCTGGGGCGGGTGGCGGCGGTGAATCAGCTTTCCCGCCAGATCGCGTCCGGGGAAGTGGACACCATCGATGAGGCCGAGACCCGGCTGGCTCAGGCCAGGTGCATCCCTTTTCCGAAGGACTGGGTGCAGATTGCGGCGGGCATGGGCGGCGCGTTCTGCTTTGCGCTGATTTTTGGAGGCGACCTGAAAGCCGGGCTTGCCGCCGCTGCGGCTGGTGTTGCGGCCAACGCCTACCTGCTGTTCTGCGGGCGGCACGGCGTGGGGGGCGGGTTCCGAACCATCTCCACCGCCGCCCTCATCACCCTGTGCTGTATTCTGGGCTGCAGCTTGCTGGGCACTGAAGCCAGTCACGCCATCATCGGCACCCTGATGATCCTGACCCCCGGCATCGCCTTTACCATGGGCATCCGGGACTTTGTGCAGGGCGATTACCTGTCCGGCACCATCCGGATGATCGACGCGCTGCTCATTGCGGCCAGCATCGCCATCGGCGCCGGCCTTGTGCTGAGTCTCTATGCCTTTTTGAAGGGGGTGGCCGTGGTATGACAGAGCTTCTTTTCACCGGGGAGCAGCTGGGCCGTCTGGCCCTGCAGTTCCTGCTGGCCGGGGCGGGCACCCTGAGTTTTGCCATCCTCTTTGCCTGCCCCAGGCGAACCCTGCCCTACTGCGGGCTGGTGGGCGCAGTGGGGTGGCTGGTATACGAGATCGCGGAGCTGTTCGGGATGGAAGCCTTTGCAGCTTCGCTGCTGGCGGTCATTCCGCTGACGCTGCTGGCCCGCATCCTTGCGATGACCCTCAGAGCACCGGTGACGGTGTTCCTGCTCACCGGCATCTTTCCGCTGGTGCCCGGTGCGGGCATCTATTACAGCGCCTACTACTTCATTCAGGGCGACAACGCTCTGGCGCTGGCAAACGGCATCTCCACCTTCAAGATCGCCGTGGCGCTGGCCGTGGGCATTGCCCTGGTGCTGGGCATCCCCCTGCCAAAGAAACAGTGATAAAACAAAAACGAGACCGCCCGGTGGGCGGTCTCGTTGGTTATGCGGGAAAATCAGGTGGTGGGAACCATCCGCAGCAGCTGGGCCCCGGTGGTGACATCCAGCTGGAAATATGCCTTGTTCAGCTCGGTGTTGTAGGAAACACTGACCGGTGTTTCGGTACCGTCGGCATTGATTTGCATCAGGCCGTAGCCGGAAACGGTATTGGCGGGTACCTCGATGCTGGCAATGACTGGCTGGGCCATCACACGGGCGGGGGTGACCTCCTCGCTCTTTACGGTGCCGCACTTTTCGCAGATGACCCGTTCAATAACAGTGGGATAGTAGAATGCTGCTGTCATTACCTGCTCACCGTTTTTCAGAGTCCCGGTGTGAATAGTCAGGTTGGAAAAGTTGGAGAAGACACCGTTTACCTTGGTCAGCTGGGTGTTATTCTTTACCTTGCCGCATTCGGGGCAAAGTGTAAGGGTCTCGGTGGTGCCATCGGGGAGCTTATGCTGGAAGGTGGTCTCCACACACTCAGTCTTATACTCTGTCGTGGTCTTCCAGGTGTGTTCCTTGCACTCGGTTTTGCCCGGGGTTTCTTCGGCAATGCTGACCACAGAACTGCCTGCCAGCACACAGACGGACAGACCAAAGGAGGCCAGGGCTTTCAGTATACGATTTTTCATAGCAGGATCCTTTCTCCCCGCATCCCGGCGGGGCAGCACGATTTGAGCTTGGCTGCTTTTACCATGGCTCCAGCCTGATTATACCAATTAGAAGGAAAAGGTGTCAATGTCCGGGATTAAGTCCTGTGGGAAGATTCACTAGCAGAATACAACGGAATGACAGAAACACAGGAGCAAAATGAATATATACACTGAGAATGGGATGTAACCTGTATAAATGTTTTCAAAAGGGTTTCATTTGTTCCGATTTTTTGCACAACACTTGACTTTTTTATTTGTACAACATATACTAATCCTGTTCCTTGATGACACGATGAAGCGCATCGTGCCGGGAAAGTGAAAAATTATACAATCAACAGAGGAGTGTTTGAATATGAAAAAGATCAATCGCCGCAGCTTTCTGGCTGCCGCTGGTCTGACCGCTGCCGCTCTGGCTCTGACTGCCTGCGGCGGTTCCGCCTCCAGCACCGCTTCTTCCACTGCAAGCAGTGCAGCTTCTTCCGAGGCTGCTTCCACCAGCGCTGCCGCTGAGCTGACCACCGTTGAGGCTGGCAAGCTGACCATGGCCACCAACGCTGCCTTCCCTCCGTACGAGATGACCACCGATGCCGGTGAGTTCGAGGGCATCGACATCGACACCGCCAAGGCCATTGCTGAGAAGCTGGGCCTGGAGCTGCAGATCGATGATATGGACTTCGACGCAGCACTGCTGAGCGTGCAGCAGGGCAAGGCCGATATCGTCATGGCTGGCGTTACCGTGACCGACGAGCGCAAGGCTGTGATGGACTTCTCCGACAGCTACGCTACCGGCATCCAGTCCATCATCGTTCCCGAGGGCTCTGATATCACCTCTCCCGATGATCTGGCAGGCAAGAAGATCGGCACCCAGCGCGGCACCACCGGCTACATCTACTGCTCTGATGACTTCGGCGACGAGAACGTTGTGGCTTACGACGACGGTCTGACCGCTGTGCAGGCCCTGAACAACGGCCAGGTGGACGCTGTGGTCATCGACAACGCTCCCGCCAAGGAGTTCGTCGCCGCCAACCCCGGCCTGGTCATTCTGGACACCAGCTACGCTGAGGAAGATTACGCCATCGGCGTGGCAAAGGGTTCCTCTCTGAAGGACGCTGTCAACGCTGCTCTGGAAGAGCTGAAAGCTGACGGCACCCTGCAGTCCATCGTGGACAAGTACATCACCGCTGAATAATCAGCTGCTGTACCACAAGAACCACGGGGAGGCGGTCTCTTTTGGGGCTCCTCCCTTTTTTTAGAAAAATAAGGTTACAAAAATCTGACAAAATCGGAAAGTGAGGATGCGAATGGCTGCTCAATACGAACTGCTCAAAGAGCTGCTCAACAGCGGTACCAAGCTCAACTTCGGGCAGGAGTTCTTTTTCAAGTTTTATCAGGCCTTTCTCCTGAAAGACCGCTGGATGCAGTACATCCAGGGCGTAGGCACCACATTACTGGTCACCGCCATGGCGCTGGCGCTGGGCATCGTGCTGGGCAGCGTGGTGGCTCTGGTGCGTGTGGCCCACGACCAGCAGCGCCCCAACCACCGCAACCCCGTGCTGGGCTTCTTCAATGCCATCTGCGAGGTGTACACTACCATCATCCGCGGCACGCCCATGATGGTGCAGCTGCTCATCATGAGCATGGTCATTTTTTCCAACAGCCGCAACTTTACCATGGTGGGTGCACTGACCTTGGGCATCAACTCCGGCGCGTATGTATCCGAAATCATCCGCGGCGGCCTGATGGCTGTGGACCCCGGCCAGATGGAAGCCGGACGCAGCCTTGGCCTGAACTACATGACCACCATGGTGGTCATCATCATCCCGCAGGCCATCCGTGCGGTGCTGCCTGCACTGGGCAACGAGTTCATCGTCCTGCTCAAGGATACCTCGCTCATCACCGTTATCGGCGGCAAGGAGCTGCTGTATGCGGCGCAGGGCATTATGAACCGTACCTACGAGGCCATGTTCCCCCTGTTGGGCGTTGCAGTGGTCTATCTGATCTTAGTCATGCTCTTTACATGGCTGCTGTTGAAGTTTGAGAGGAGGATGGCGCAAGGTGACCGCTAATCATGCTGAAAAGATCCTGGAAGTCCGTGGTCTGACCAAGACCTACGGCGGTGAGGCCAAAAAGGGCGCAAAACATCCCACCCCCACCCTGGATGTCCTGAAGGGCATCGACATCGACATCTACCGCGGCGATGTGGTCTGCCTGATCGGCCCCTCCGGCTGCGGCAAGTCCACCTTCCTGCGCTGCCTGAACCGGCTGGAGATCCCCACCGGCGGCTCCATCAAGTTTGAGGGCATCGAGGTGGATGATGCCCACATCGATGCCGTGCGCCAGAAGATGGGCATGGTGTTCCAGCACTTCAACCTCTTCCCCCACCTGACCGTCAAGCAGAACCTCTGCCTGGCCCCGGAGCTGCTCAAGCTCAAGAGCAAGGAGGAGGCTTCCAAGCGTGCCGAGGAGCTGCTGGCCCGTGTCGGCCTGTCCGATAAAGCCAATGTGTTCCCCAAGAGCCTTTCCGGCGGCCAGCAGCAGCGCATTGCCATTGCCCGCGCTCTGGCCATGGACCCGGATGTCATCCTGTTCGACGAGCCCACCTCCGCCCTCGACCCTGAGATGGTCGGCGAGGTGCTGGAGCTGATGAAGGAGCTGGCCCACACCGGCATCACCATGCTGGTGGTCACCCACGAGATGGGCTTCGCCCGCGAGGTGTCCAACCGCGTCATCTTCATCGATGAGGGCAGGATCCAGGAAGATGAGCCCCCGCAGGAGCTCTTCTCGAACCCCAAGCATCCTCGTCTGAAGGCTTTCCTTTCCAGGATGCTGTAATTGGAACTGAAAAAACTGTATTGAAAAGACCGCCAGAGCAAGCGTTTCTACTTGCTTTGGCGGTCTTTTTGCTGTGAGGGGGGTTATCCAAGAATGACAGAGACTTCCACACTTTCACCGGCCTTTGCCAGCGGCAGGAGGGTGCCCGCAATAGGAGTGCCGTTCACGGTGACGCTCTGCACGCCCTTCTGCACGGCGTGGGGGTTCTCCACCCGGATGTGGTACACGGCACCCCGGTAACGACGGGTGACGGTGTAGCCTGCCAGCGTGTGGGGGATGCAGGGGTCAACGCGCAGGCCGTCCAGAGTGGGCTGGATGCCCAGAATGTACTGGCTCACATTCACGAAGGTCCATGCCGCCGTGCCGGTCAGCCAGCTGTTCTTGGCCTCGCCGAAGGTGGGGGCATCGCGGCCTGCCACCATCTGGCTGTAAACGTAGGGCTCGGTGCGGTGGATCTCGCTGATGTCCTCGATATAGGCCGGACAGGTCTTTTTGTAGACAGCAAAGGCTCGGTCACCGTGGCCCAGCACGGTCTCAGCACAGCTGATCCATGGGTTGTTGTGGCAGAAGATGCCTGCGTTCTCCTTGTATCCCGGAGGATAGCTGGAAATTTCGCCCAGGTTGAGGCGGTAGGTGGTGTAGGCGGGCTGCAGCAGCAGGACACCGTACTTGGTGTCCAACCGCTCCTCCACGCTCTTCAAAGCCTGCGCGGCCTGTCCGGTCTCCTTGCCGATGCCGGCCATGACGCACATGCCCTGCGGCTCAATAAAGATCTGGCCCTCGTCGCACTCCTTGCTGCCCACAGGCTGGCCAAAGGCATCGTAAGCGCGGCGGAACCATTCGCCGTCCCAGCCGGCGGTCAGGGCGGCCTGCTCCACCCGCGCGATGGACTCCCGTGCAGCGGCGGCCTCGTCGGCAAGGCCGCGGTGGCCGCACAGGTCAGCATACTCTTTGCCGTACTTGACGAACATACCAGCGATGAAGACGCTCTCGGCCACGGGGCCCTCGCTGGGGCCGGTGATCTGGAAGCTCTCGCCCGGGTGCTCCGAGAAGCAGTTCAGGTTGAGGCAGTCGTTCCAGTCGGCCCGGCCGATGAGGGGCAGGCCGTGGGGGCCAAGATGGGTGCAGGTGTACTGGAAACTGCGGCGCAGGTGCTCCATCAGGGGCTGCGCCTTGCTTTCGTCATTGTCAAAGGCCACGGACTCATCCAGAACGCTCCAGTCGCCCGTCTCACGCAGATAAGCGGCGGTGCCGGCAATGAGCCAGAGCGGGTCATCGTTAAAGCCGGAGCCCACGTCCCGGTTGCCCTTTTTGGTCAGGGGCTGGTACTGGTGGTAGGCGCTGCCGTCCTCAAACTGGGTGGCGGCAATGTCCAGGATACGGCCCCGGGCACGGGTGGGGATCATGTGCACAAAGCCCAGCAGGTCCTGGCAGCTGTCCCGGAAGCCCATGCCGCGGCCAATGCCGCTCTCGTAATAGCTGGCGCTGCGGCTCATGTTGAACGTGACCATGCACTGGTACTGGTTCCAGATGCTGACCATCCGGTCCAGCTTCTCCTCGCCGGAGTCCAGCTGCCAGCCGGAGAGCAGATCTGTCCAATAATCGGTCAACACCCGGCGGGCCTCATCCACCTGGGCATCGGTGGCGTAGCGGGCCATCATGGCCCGGGCGCGGGTCTTGTTGATGATGCCGGGGGCAACAAATTTCTCCTCCTGCGGGTTTTCGATGTAGCCCAGGCCAAAGATGATGCTCTTTTTTTCACCGGCAGCCAGGGTGATGTGGAAATGGTGGGCCCCCACCGGGGCCCAGCCGTGGGCCATGCTGTTGGAGCAATGCCCGGCCAGCACGGCCTCCGGGGCGGCGGGGCCGCCGTAGACACCGCAGAACGCGTCCCGGCTGGTGTCAAAGCTGGTGACGGGGGTGTTGGCCCAGAACACGGCATAGTGGTCGCGGCGCTCCCGGTACTCGGTCTTATGATAAATGGCGCTGCCCTCTACCTCTACTTCACCGGTGGAGAAGTTGCGCTGGAAGTTGGAGCTGTCGTCCATGGCATCCCACAGGCAGAACTCCACATAGCTGAACACATCCAGCGTGCGGGGGGCGGCCGTCTT
>OIBR01000491.1_pt1 | contig 13130 bp, 10 predicted proteins | sample 1581101 | NCBI WGS metagenome assembly OIBR01 (sample SAMEA3882522, study PRJEB24775) | human gut metagenome | biome: human-associated habitat; feature: intestine environment; material: feces | place: Netherlands | collected 2009/2010
GCCATTTGTTTTTGATGGAACGGTTATTTTTAAAAGTAGACTTTTTAATTCCAGGAATCTGTGTCCATGAACTTAAGTCTGTATAGGAGAGAAGATTCTTCGTCTTATCCAAAGACTCCTTTGAATCGATCACTTTAAATGTATTATATATTTTACGCTCTCTGCCATTGATATTGCGAAGTCCCCAGTAAAAGCCCTGATCCACATCCGACTGCGGTTCGGTATCTCTCGCATAGATAAAGGATTCGATCATCTTATTGCCTTCGCTGATATAGTAAGCATACGCATATGTTGCTGCCTGCAGCTCTTCTCCCTGTGTCGAATTGAACGCCTGCTCTGCAAGCATGATCGTTGCATCTTTGCCGATCTTCTTTTTTACATATTCCGTCAGGACAGAAATATTTTTCATGGTAATGATCGTGGAATCCACACCACTGCCTGCTAAAGAGTCATCCCAGAATTTTGGCTCCACAAGTCCCTGTGAATATGCATGATATGCAATGTTTGGACAGATCTTACCCTGCGCTTTCAGTTTCGAATAAAATGTGTCCAGTGTCTTCTTCGTCGAGAAAAAGCTGTTTCCGCCTCCATCGACATCCTGATTCCAGTTATAATCAAGGCTGATATATACCTTTGAATGGCTGCTGACACTCTTTGTGGCATTATATGCAATGCGGAATGCCCGCGCATAATCATCCATATACGCACTTAAGCTTTTTCCGCCCGCATAGTTCCAGTCATAAGGACTGTCAACCTCATTTCCTAAGATCCATCCGGACACCAAATGCTGTTCATTGCCAAATTTCTCTGCCATGTAACTCATAAATGCTTCCCAGGTACGGCATCCTGCTGCTGATGTTGTCTTAATGGAAGAGAATATTTTTCCACCGCCATAACTCATTTTACCCGCCTGGCCTTTTGCGTCTTTGCCAAGAAGCAGGATCACATATACTTTGGATCCATCGTCAATATACTGTCTGACCTGATCCTGCAGCCAGTTTACACGATCCCTGTCAAATGTATATTTTTTCCCGCGGTATTTATACACCTCTTTATTTCCGCAGTCTTTGTTTAAAATTTCTTCAATTGACCAGTTTAAGACAACATGCTGTGTACGAAGCTTTTTTACGGATGTATGGTCTGCCCAGTCCGGCTGCAGTCCCTTTTTAGAGGTAGTCTTTACGCCGGTTCCGGTGTAGGATGCTAATACTTCCGGATTGGTAATGTACTGTGCACCGCTTATTGCTGCATATTTTTTCCCTTTTTTGTATGCAGCCACAAATTTCTGACAAAGCATACTGCTTTTATATTTTACGGAAAATGTAACTGTACCTTTCTTAAAGTTGGCCGAAGCCACCGGTTTTCCGGTAAGCTTTGCATTCTCTTTTACATTGGCATCCACTGAAAACAGGTAAAGCTTGTTTCCCATTCCTTTCTGTTTTCCGGCAACTTTTGCTTTTACTGTCACCTTGCTGCCACCGGAATTTAGTTTACAGGATACTAACTGTACCGGCTTTCCAGCTGCATAAACCTCTGTCTGTGCACCGGGAAAAAGCCCTGCTGCCAGGATTGCAACGAGACAGATACAAATGATTTTTTTTAATATTTTCATAACTTACATTCCCCTGTGATTTATCTATCGTGTACTGCGCCTACGAGTTCTTTGATATCTTTTACCTGATAACGCTCCATATAATCGCGGATTCCGTCAACAATCTCCATGGTTACCTGTGGATTGGTAAAGTTTGCTGTTCCGACAGACACTGCCGTTGCTCCCGCAAGGATCATCTCGATCGCATCATCTGCATTCATGATCCCGCCCATACCAACGATCGGGATATTTACCGCCTGTGCGGTCTGATATACCATGCGCACTGCAACCGGATGCACGGCAGGACCTGACATGCCGCCCGTTCTGTTTGCCAGTGCAAACGTGCGTCTGTGGATATCGATCTTCATTCCTGTCAGCGTGTTGATCAACGATAAACCGTCCGCACCGCCGGCTTCTGCCGCACGCGCCATCTCCGTGATGTCTGTTACATTCGGTGAAAGTTTCATGATGACAGGCTGTTTTGCATGCGCCTTGATCTCTCTTGTGATATCTTCAACCATCTTTGGATTCTGTCCAAAGGCAATTCCGCCCTCTTTTACATTCGGACAGGAAATATTGATCTCTAAAAGATCGACCGGCTGGTCTGCAAGTCTGTCCACAACTTCTATGTATTCCGACGTTGTATGTCCACATACATTGACCACAATTCTGGTATCATATTTCTTTAAGAAAGGAATATCGCGCTCAATGAAAAGATCAATACCCGGATTCTGAAGTCCGATCGCATTTAACATGCCCCCGTATACCTCAGCCACACGCGGTGTCGGATTTCCTTCCCACGGTACATTGGCAACACCCTTTGTCACAACAGCACCAAGACGGTTTAAATCCACAAACTCCGAATATTCTTCCCCGGCGCCAAACGTTCCGGACGCAGTCATGACCGGATTATTTAATGTCACTCCACATAAATCTACTTTCATGTTCATCAGAATTCTACCTCCTGTGCAAGAAATACCGGTCCCTCTTTACAGATTCTCTTATTTTTTACATTGCTGTGTGCATCTTTTTCTTTTGACTTGCACACGCAGGCAAGACAGGCTCCGATACCGCATGCCATGCGCTCTTCCATGGAAATCCAGCACTCGATGTTCTGCTCTGCGGCATATTCTTTGATTGCACGCAGCATCGGGGTTGGTCCACAGGCATAAATGATGTCTGCATCCAGTCCGTTCTCACGGATCGCATCAAGTACATTTCCCTCTGTTCCGGCACTGCCATCCTCCGTTGCAATATAGATCTGTCCGCGGTTACGGAAATCTTCCAGCAGGAAAAGCTCATCCCTAAATCCAAGCACGATCTGTTTCTCGCAGTCTAACTCTTTGGCAAGTTCTAACATTGGCGGGATTCCGATTCCTCCACCGATCAGAAATGCCTTTTTATTTTTCTGTGGAAATCCGTTGCCAAGCGGCCCTACCACTTTTAACTGCATACCGGTGCGCATGCCGGAGAACTCTGCGGTTCCTTTTCCTGCTACACGGTATACCAGACGGATTGCGCCGTCCTTTCTGTCGATCTCACAGATACTGATCGGTCTTGGGAGCAGTCTGCTTCCCTCATTGCAGTAGACAGAAACAAACTGTCCTGCTTTTGCATGCGCTGCGATATGCTCTGTACGCAGCCACATGCTGTAAATATCGTCCGCGATCTCTTCCTGCCTGATGATGATCGCAGTTTCCTCAAATTTTGTGCCCTTTGTCTGCATGAATTTTCTCCTTTTATCTACCCGCTTTTTTATTCCTCATATACGATATGACCGCCAACGATCGTCATTTTTACTTTTCCGGTCACCGTTCTTCCGTCAAACGGGGTATTTCTTCCCTTGCTTGCAAATTTGTTTTTATCGATCTTATAAGTTTCATTCGGATCAAAGATCACGATATCTGCTGTCTTTCCAGGAGCGATATCGCCCTTGTCAAGTCCGACGATCTTCGCCGGATTATAACTCATTTTTTCTGCCATCTGCATCGGTGTCAGATAACCGCCAAGTACCAGTTCTGTATAGGTTAAGCATGCTGCGGTTTCAAGTCCGACGATTCCAAACGGCGCATTCTTCATGGAGGTATTTTTATCTGCAAAAGTATGCGGTGCATGATCGGTAGAAATCACATCCATAATATTGTCACGAAGTCCCACTCTTAGTGCCTCCACGTCTTTTTTAGTACGAAGCGGCGGGTTCATCTTAAAATTAGTATCTGCATCCGCATCCGCAGCAATCACATTCTTTTCCACATCCATTTCCGGTGCGATCTTGCGTATATCATCCGAAGTCAGCGTAAAATGATGCGGACATACTTCTGCGGTAACTTTTACATTCTTCTGCTTTGCAAGATCGACCATCATGACGGAATCTTCCGTCGAGCAATGACATAAATGAAGTTTTGCCCCGGTGTCGTGGCTTAGCATGATATCTCTTGCAACAATGATATCTTCTACGGAATTGGTGATTCCCTTTAATCCAAGTTCTCTTGCATGTTCGTCCTCATTCATGACACCGCCATTGACAAGATTTTTATCCTCACAGTGTGCAAGTACCACAATGCCTAATTTTGCAGCTTTTTCCATCGCCTCGCGATATAACTGGGCGTTCATGACGGATTTTCCATCCTCGCTGATTGCAGGAATACCTGCTTTTACCATTCCCTCGATATCCGCAAGTTCTTTTCCCTCCTGGTTCTTTGTCACGGCACCAACCTGCAGTACATTGACAAGTCCGACAGTTTTTGCCTTATTGTGTACATAATTTACCACATCAGGATTGTCAACGACCGGCTTGGTGTTCGGCATTGCAAGAATCGTCGTATATCCGCCGTGTGCTGCTGCCCGACAGCCTGTCTCGATCGTCTCTTTTTCCTCAAATCCCGGATCACGCAGATGCACATGCATGTCAATAAATCCCGGCATGACAAAACATCCCTTTGCATTGATCTTCCGGTCTGCTTTCTCTTTGATCCCTTTTTCGATCTTAGAAACAACACCATTTTCCACCAATACATCTGCAACTTCATTCATCCCTGTGGCAGGATTGATCACCTGTCCATTTTGAATTAATATTGTCATAATTTCTCCATTCCGAAGCACGCTTTCATCGCTTCTGTGCAAAATTTTGTCTGTATTCTGTCAAATTTTATATCAGTGTACCATATGCAAAAATCTTCGTAAACACAAAGCCTCTATAAACTGCCATAGATTTCCGGCGTGACATAGGCGCGGATAAAAATGCCCTCCGGCCGGTACTCTTCCTCTAAAAGTTCCCCACTCTTTCTGATCTGCTGTAAAATTCCAGCCTCCTGATAAGAGATTGTACGCTCCACTAATATTTTATTATCCCGCAGCAGCGTACAGAAAAGTTCTTTCAACTCCTCTAATCCTGTTCCCTTTTTTGCGGAAACCGCCAATGTATAATCTGCCTTAAAATCACGGATCGGCTCCTCATCTGTGACCTGATCCTGCTTATTAAATAGGGTAATAACCGTTTTTTCCCTGATATCGAGCTGATAGAGTGTGTCATACACAATGTGCATCTGCTTGTCCCGTTGTGGATTGGACGCATCCACCACATGCACGATATAATCTGCATATTTGGCTTCCTCTAAGGTACTCTTAAATGCTTCGATCAGATGATGCGGCAGTTTCCGGATAAAACCGACCGTGTCCGTCAGAAGAATTTCCTGTCTGCCCGGCAGTTCTAAGACACGCGTTGTCGGATCTAAAGTTGCAAACAGCTTATCTTCCTCTAACACTCCCGCTCCCGTTAAGTGGTTTAAAAGTGTTGATTTTCCCGCATTGGTGTATCCGACGATCGCAGCCACAGGGATCTGTTTCTTTTCCCTCTGGGCGCGCGTGATCTCACGGTGTTTCCTCACTTCTTTTAATTCACGGTTCAACTGCGCAATACGGTCTTTGATCAGACGCCTGTCCATCTCCAACTTTTTCTCACCGGGGCCTCTGGTTCCGATACCACCGCCAAGTCTTGACATGGAACGCCCGAGACCGGTCAGACGGCTTAGTCTGTATTTTAACTGCGCCAGCTCGACCTGGATCTTTCCCTCGCTCGTTGTTGCCCTCGCCGCAAAAATATCGAGGATAATAAGCGTCCGGTCCATGACTTTTGTATCTAACATCTGCTCTAAGTTTTTGAGCTGTGCCGGCGATAACTCATCATCACAGACGATACCGGTGGCACCTAGTTCCGCGATCATGTCGGCGATTTCCTGCACTTTTCCGGTTCCAACATAGGTGCCCGGATGGATCAGTTCACGTTTCTGGATCAGCGTACCGACGGTAACTGCTCCTGCTGTCTTTACAAGTTCTGCTAATTCTGCGACGGAATCTTCCGCATCGTCACCATCCTGTTCGCTGACACCGACTAAAATGACACGCTCTTTTACTTCTTCTATTTTAATGGGTTCTGGCATGTGTTCCTCCCTTGCTGTCTCTAATTCTAATTTCCTGTATCCTGTGAAGAACTGTCTCCCGCAGTATTATCCCCTGTCGAATCACTCTGTGCTGAACGATTCTCCGCAGAACTGTCTCCTGTAGAACTATCATTCGTGGTATCACTTTGTGCAGAGCTATCGTCCGTGGAACTATTTCCCGTAGAGTTTTGCCCTTCATCTGAAGAATCCGTACTTTCTGCATCGCTGCCCGCATCCGTATTCTGGCGGTTCTTTAAAAAGATATATTCTCTCTGCGCCGCCTCATCATCCGAATAAAGGGAAACGTACTGCTGAACGACATCCCACGCAGATGAAAAATCACCGCTGTACTCATAAGCAATGATCTGATTTGACAAAAGCTCCTGCTGATTTGTGACATTATCCATCGCAAGTCCCTGTCTGATATCCTCTAACGCCGCTTCATAGTTGCCTTTTTCCATCTGGATCTCGGCAAGCGCATTCATTGCCACAGAGTCCGCTGTACCACTGTCGACATATGCCTGATAATATTTTTCCGCATTTGCAGAATCTTCTTCCGCTTCATAGACCTGTGCAAGGTAAAGGTTTGCTTTGGCACTGTCCTTTTTGACTGCTCCTTCTAACTCTTTGACTGCATTATCATATTGTCCGAGCAGATAATAAATCCTGCCGCGCCAGGTAAGATTTTCTGCGGAATTTCCCTTGATATCAAACGCTTTGTTTAAATACTCTTCCCCTTCCTCAGTCATATTATTACCGGCAAGGTTCTCATAAATCCCAACATACAGTTCATAATCATCCGGGTTATATTTGACAGCATTGGCAAAATCTTTTTTTGCCGTATCCGTATCCTGCTGCTTTAGACTCAGACATCCATGCAGATAATATGCGTTGCCGTTTTCCTCATCATAATCGATCATCGCCTGATAAGTAGCAAGAGCTCCCTCTATATCTCCACCGGCATACTGTGCTGCCGCCTTATAATAGCAGATGTCGAGTTCTGTATCTGTAATCTTCCCCACACACTGGGATAGTGCGCTGTTAAAAGCAGCCACTGCACCTTCATAATCACCGGACTGCATACTGTTAATCCCAATCTTGCGGAAATCCAGTTCATCTTCTAAGCGCTCATTGGTACATCCGGTAAAAAGTGCAGCAAACAATACTGCCCCTGCAACCATGTATGGCAATCTGTGTTTCTTCATATTATAATAATTCCTTTTCCCTACAATTCTTCAAATACCAGCCGCATATCATACCACACGGCTCCCCCGTGCTTTGACATGGACTTTCCTTCATTTACAAAACCAAATCTCTCATAAAATGGAATAAGACTCTCTTTACACGTTAAAACGATCCCTTTTCGTTCCTGCTCTTTGACATCCGCGATCACGCGCTCCATGAGTTTCGACGCACATCCCATTTTCTGATACTCCGGCAGCGTTGCCACTCCAAAGATCATCTGCCACTGTCCCTCTTCACGGTGCATTGTGGCATCCTCAAACATCTCATCCCGCAGGATTGGAATATCTGTCGTCATTCCATTGATCATGCTTGCCAGTTTCCCGGAATCCTCCAGTAACCAGAAATGATTCGGGAATACGGTCAGGCGTTTTTCAAAAGAATCCTTTTCTGCTGCTTCTTCCGGTGGAAAACACTGTCTTTCCAACTCTGTGACCGCATCTATATCATTTATTGTTGCAAATCTTATGTCCATTGTTTTTGTCTCCATTTTTAATTCTTGCTGCACTTCTGTCCGCAGTGCACGTCCGAAAAATCAAAGATTTTCCGGACTGACGGGCTTTCGCCCTATCAACGAAGCAAACAATAAAAAAGTGCCTGCAAGCAGTCATTTTTTATTGTTCACTTCGTTGGCACTGCTCAATGCTTACGCACATTATACCATACCTTTTTGATGTTTTGCATTGATTTTGAAACTTTTTGTGGTTATGCTATATCTAATAGTCAGATGATTCGAAAGAATCAAATATTTGCAAAGGAGGATCTGATCTTGAAATTCTTTTCCGGAAAAGAAAAAAAACATACAGCAGAATCTAATGATGATCTCATCGAACGATTGCTGCTTGAGAATTACAACCGCTACTATCATCTTGCATACAGCTATGTACATAATCCCGACGATGCCAGTGACATTGTACAAAACGGAGCCTATCTGGCGATCAAAAACAGTGCTTCCCTAAGGCAGCCGGAATATGCGGCGACCTGGATTTACCGCATCATGTTAAATGAGATTTTTCATCATTTAAAGCGGCCGGATACCATTTCTTACGAGGATTCACTGATCGCAGAGGGAAAACCGGACCAGTATCAGGACTTAGATCTTAGAACTGCGCTCGATTCTTTGTCCCCGGAGGATAAGGCGATCGTGGAACTTCGGTATTTCGAGGACTTAAAAATCGAAGATATCGCCCGCGTCTTAAATGAAAATGTCAATACCATAAAAAGCCGTCTGTACCGCAGTATGCAGAAGTTAAAACTGAAAATGGAGGTAACCGAATGAACACCAATGATTTTTATGAATTAAAAAAATCCTATGACACCTCGCAAATGCCTGAAAAGGAGGTCATAAAAATGAAAGAAAAAATGAATCAGGCGAAAGCCGAGAAGAAGAACAAACACAATAAAACCATTATCACAAGAATCTGGGTTGGCGCTGCCGCAGCGATCGCAGCGTTTGTCATCCTGCCAAATACTTCACCGAGTGTCGCCTATGCGATGGAACAGATCCCACTGCTTGGAAATTTGATCGAGGTCGTCACATTCCGCGATTACCAGTACAGCAGCGACAGAAACAACGCCGATGTCAATGTTCCAAAACTGGTACCGGAAACTGTCGCTTCCACTGAAAAAACAACGGAAGACCCGGTTGGGGAAAATTTAAAGAAATCAACCGATGAGATCAATGCGGAGATTGAAAAGATCAGCGACAGCCTGATCGCAGAGTTCAAACAGAACATGAACAACGAAGGTTATCAGGATATCATGATCAAACATGAGGTCATCAACACAACTGACGACTATTTTACCTTAAAACTGATGTGTTATCAGGCTGCCGGAAGCGGTTATGAGATGGATTATTATTACACGATTGATTTAAAGACCGGGGAACGCCTTGCGTTAAAAGATCTTTTTAAAGAGGGATCTGACTATATCACTCCGATCAGTGAAAACATCAAATCCCAGATGCGCGGTCAGATGGATGCCGATGAAAATGTCTCCTACTGGCTGGATGATACGGAAGTTCCTGAATGGAACTTTACCTCCATTAACGATGACACTTCCTTCTATATTAATGCTGACGGAAATCTCGTCATCAGCTTCAACGAGGGCGATGTCGGTCCGATGTCTATGGGTGTTGTGGAATTTACGATCCCGCACGATGTGATCGCCGATATTTTAAAATAAGAAATGTCTATGCAGTAAAGGATCCTGGCATGGTATTTAGCAGTCTCAACTTTATTTTTATTTTTTTGCCATTATTTCTGTTTGCTTATTATGTCACACCTGCTGCTTTCAGAAACAGTACGCTCTTTGCAGGGAGCATCCTGTTTTATGCAGCCGGAGTGATCAAACAGCCATATGCACTGTTTCTGTTAATGGTTCTGACCTATCTCAATTATGTGTTCGGAATCTGCCTTTATCAGATACACAATCCAAGAAAAAAGAAACTCTTTTTGACAAAAGTTATTTTTTTCGATTTTTTATGGTTGTTTTTGTTTAAATATTCCAGACATTTATCTCTGCCGCTCGGAATCAGTTTTTATACGTTCCAGCTGACTGCATATCTTTTTGATATCTATTACGGACGTATTTTACCGGAACGGGATTTTGTGACATTCGGTACTTACATCAGCATGTTCCCAAAATTAATTTCCGGACCAATTACCCCGTATGAGATGCTGCGCAGGCAGCTTCACAGCGCAAGACGCTTTCTGCCCGAAAATCTGGCGGAGGGTATGAAACTTTTTATCCGGGGACTTGGCTTAAAAGCGATTCTGGCGAATCAGTTTGGCAGTCTGTGGGCAAATGTTGGCACGATCGGATATGAAAGTATCTCCACGCCGCTTGCATGGCTTGGAATCTACGCATATTCTTTCCAGATTTACTTTGATTTTTATGGTTATTCCCTGATGGCAGCAGGTCTGGGCAGAATGCTTGGTTTTAAGCTTCCCATAAACTTTATGCACCCCTATCTCTCCACAAGCATGACAGAATTCTGGCGGCGCTGGCATATTACACTTGGACAATGGTTTCAGACCTACATCTATATTCCACTTGGCGGCAACCGCACAGGTACCTGCAAATGGATCCGCAACCTGCTTGTCGTGTGGATACTTACCGGAATCTGGCATGGCACAGAATTTCATTTTATTCTGTGGGGATTTTCCCTGTTCGTCATTGTATTGACAGAAAAACTGCTGTTGAAAAAATTGACGGACCGATACGCGCTGGCCGGACATCTTTATATGGCAGTTCTGATCCCATTGTCGTGGATGCTCTTTGGAATCAGTGATCCCGGCAGTATCGAAGTCTACACCCGGAAATTATTTCCATTTTTTTCCGCCGATGATGCCATTATTTATGTGAATGATTTCTGGAAAAATTTAAATGATTTCCGCTTTATCATCCCTGCCGGTTTCCTTTTTTCTACAAGGTTTCCGGTCCGCTTTTTAAAAAAAATCAGGGGCTCTGTGCCAGAAATTTTTGTCTATCTGGCAATTTTCTGGGCTTCTGTTTACTGTATTTACGTTGGCTCTAATGACCCATTTTTATATTTCAGATTTTAACGAAGGAACACTATGCGAAAAAAAATATCTGCCATATTGTTTTATTTTTTCTTTTTGATAAGCTGCCTTCTGATTCCACTCATTTACTTATATGTAACGTTAAACATAAATGCAGCCAAAAATACTTCCTTGTCCGTGTCTTCTGTCTCCGCCGCACAAAAACAGGACACCACGACACCATCGGACACTTCCGGTGCGCCATCTGACAATACAGACCGGCAGGATATCCCGGACACAGAAGTTCCGATGACAGAAATGACCACTGTTGATGCAGATTATTTCGATGACGCTTTAATGATCGGTGATTCCCGCACTGTCGGATTAAAAGAATATGGTACGTTGGGCAATGCCACCTTTTATTGTGATTCGGGTCTCAGTATCTATGATCTGGAAAACAAAAAAATTATGGTGGACGGTATCGGAAAGGTCAGTATCTCTGATCTTTTAGCCAGCCATACCTATCATAAAATATATATGATGCTCGGCATTAATGAACTTGGCTACGATGTCACACAGACATTTGAAAAATATGCGTCGTTTGTAAATTTTCTGCAAACCATGCAGCCGGATGCGATCATTTATGTGGAAGCAAATCTTCATGTGACTGCACAGCGCTCAGACTCGGATAAGACATTCAATAATGCCAATATCAACGCCTTTAATCAAAAAATTTCGACATTAGCCGATCAACGGACCATTTATTATCTGGACATCAATGAACTTTTTGACGATGCAAACGGCAATCTCGGCACACAGTACAGCAATGATAATGCGCATCCCCTCGGAAAATACTACGCAGTATGGTGTGACTGGTTAATGGAGCACGCCGTTGTCCGTGACGGGAAATCATGACCCCTTGCACCGGTTTTAAAATTTCGTTATAATATTTCCTGCAGATTACGGGGACATGAAACAGCCTGCGCTATCTTTTGTATGGCATCCCCTCAGAAACGGAGATATAGATTTATGAACAAAAAAGATATTTTAGAATTAAAACGGCGTTTTAAGAAAGATGCCTGCACTTTTACAAGACTGTGCGGCTGCTATGTGGATGCCGACCACAATAAGGTAACTTCTTTCGGGGAGACATTTTTAAATCTGGAAGATGAGGAATTTTACAAATACTTGGAGATTGCAAAAAAAGTAATGTCCGGTACGATTGGAAATAACCTTTTAGAGCTGGAATTTCCGACTGCGGAGGAAGCTGCCGGCGGCAGACAGCAGTTTTTGATGGGACTGCGCGAGAGTGCCTTAAAAAATGATGATCTGATGGATGCATTTTATGATCTTGTCATTGACAGCTACGACTATGTCGGAAACTATCTGATCCTTGTATTCCACGATGCCTACGACGTTATGACAAAAACTTCTGATAATAATAAATTAGACGAGTCCGAGGAAGTTTACGAGTATCTGCTCTGCGCGATCTGCCCGGTCAACCTGACCAAACCGGGACTTGGCTACCGTGAGGATGAAAACCGTATCGGACCGCGTATCCGCGACTGGGTCGTTGGAGCTCCGGACACCGGATTTGTTTTCCCTGCTTTTACCGACCGGAGCACTGATATCCACTCTGTCATGTTTTACACCAGAGACACCAAGACACCGCACTCCGAATTTATGGAATCCGGTCTTGGCTGTGGCTCTAAATTTACAGCTACCGAACAGAAACTTACGTTCCAGAGCATTGTAAAAGAAGTCATCGGGGAAGATGATGACGAAAGCGATGCCATTTTCATGGATATCCAGGACAACTTAAATGACCTGATCCCGGTCGCTTTAGAAGATGAACCAGAACCGGAACCGGTTCCTGTCACAAAGAGCACAATCTCTTCCGTACTCGCAGAGAGCGGTGTGACCGAAGAACAGGCAGCTGCTATCGGATGTAATTTCGGCGGCGGTATGAAATGCGGCGGAACCTGCGGTGCCATTACCGGCGCACTGATGGTTCTCGGCACCAAGGGCGTTATTTCACCGGCGGCAGTCGGCGAATTTCGCAGACGCATGGCGCAGAAGCACAACGGCATGACCGACTGCGCAGAGCTGCTCAAGGCCAATGCGCAGCAGGGCGGAAATAAAAAGACGCACTGCGACAATATGATTTATGAAGCCATTGAACTGCTTGATGAGATGACGGAGTAAAACCCAAAGATACGAAGTTCTGGACGATTTTAGAGGGCTTGCATGCATAGTTTTTCTGTTTTTCCACACACTAGGAAAAGAGCCTTGCAGGAGGAATAGATGTTATGAAAGCAACAGGAATCGTCCGTCGGATAGATGATCTCGGGCGGG